>Ga0123342_1000840_pt1 | contig 50480 bp, 22 predicted proteins | sample Turbeawhitnodule_FD_89960 | JGI IMG/M metagenome (GOLD analysis project Ga0123342, IMG submission 89960) | Root nodule microbial communities of legume samples collected from Mexico - Turtle bean Mexico white nodule | ecosystem: Host-associated > Plants > Roots > Nodule | place: Mexico: Nepantla...
GGTATCAGAGCCATTTCGAGCCTATCCTAGCGAGTATTTGTTGGGTTTATCAGTCCACCCGCTATCGGGCCATTACCGGACCACCCATAACATATATCTCCACGCACGAGTTGGTAGCCTCGGTGTGAGGGGGTGTGTTGGAAATCCCACATCGACTAGAGATAAGGACATTTCATAATATATAAATAGGTGCAAACCTCACCTCCATGAGTCGGTTTTATGGAGATGAGTTAGGCTTAAAGCCCACTTCTTAACAGCACGTTGAAGGTTAAACTTATCACAAGAATATTATAATAAAGTCTTAAAATATATGCAGAGATGCCTGGTTATTAGTCTACTTTTGTATTTTGCAAATTAAGCTTGAAGAGAGGTAACTAGAATTAAAAGAAGTAGCCTCACTTCTATTATCCTTTTATTTTTGTTTTGAAAAAGTTTAAAACATAAGACGAGTTAAATTAAAAACCGTTTTATATAGGAAAAAAATGAACTGAATTTCTTAATTAACCACATCTAATCTACAATAGTTCCACTAATAGTTTTTAAAGCCATTTTAACACATCTCTCCTTAAATGGAGCCATTTAATTAATTTTGAACTAAAAAAATAGTTGAGCTTCTTAGAAAAAAGTATTACGCTTTAAAATAATGTGTTGTATATTATTATTATTATTTTAAAAGGAATATGTATACACAGTGAAATTATATTAATAACATTAATATTCAATAGTATATGTCAATTTCTATACCAACATCAGTATTTGTTAGTATAATATATTATAATATTGATTTCATAATGTTTATATCAATTAATTTGCTTTTCAAATAGAGAGAAATAAACCATCAAAGATTGCAGATTATTTTAATATCAAAATGGTAATCACAAATTGACAACCTTTGACGTAGTATTTGGTTAAAGGATGTGGAGGTCAGAGAAAAGAATGAAAAACGTCTTCCCTCCTTATTTGCCTGCATTTTTTTCCTCACTTCTTCCTTCCATTGGAATCTCTTATTATTTTTCTTTCAATAAAAAACAACAAAAAGAGAAACATATATGTAAGAATCAAATTAACTTTTATGGTGATAAACTATAGACATGATCAAAGCATTGACCATTAACTCGAGAGTATATAGAAGATGAGTTCAGGACAATGCATCCCTTGGATTTACTTACTTTACATCATTTGTTTTTGACATCAAACACTGGATTCAATGGTTTTCAGTGACACATAAAGGAAGCGAACCCTGTCACTTCTAACAATCTACAATTTTGTTCATTATTTAAGGTAACCTGAAAGCCACAAAGATACACGAACTCAGATCAGTAGCCTCTAACAACTATGGATAACATAGCAGTTCAATTCTTCTAAGAATATATAAATTTTAAAAAAATGACAAGAATATATGTGTTTAAAGCTTCCAAAACCAAGAAAATATATAAGAAAATAAATCAGTAAAGAAGATATTTTGCTTAAACCAGTACCACTGCAATAGGGCACTCATAAGCTTGAATTAATGTATAGAAAAAGTAACTAACCCCAACTTGAGAGATGTGTCACTTCCACCATCTTCAGGAAGATTAGATGAATTGCTAATAATGGATTCCGATGATTGCCTATGTAAGGGGATAAGGCTCGGTACCTAAATTTCACAACCATTAATTATTTCCAATATTTCCCTCTTGAGAGATTGTATATAAATATTAAACAAGCACAACTTTGAAAAGCTTTATCACCTTTTTCAATCTTTGGTTTTCCTCCATTAGTTCCACTCCCTGTATGGGCAACATAATCAAACATTGTAGCAGAGTTGCAACGAATGCAGGCTCTATCTTCTTTCACCCCATTAAATACAAAAAATCAAATTCATTCATTTGGGTCTCAGATAAATTTTCAGAGCCACTTGTCAATTGGCCTTAGAACCACCCTTTTGACGAGTTTAGTTGGATTATTGATACCAATGCTTAATGTTACATCTATAAAGGATTTCTTTACATCTTCTACTTCAAGTTATCTTAATGTTTTGAAGATGGATGATAATCACTATACTGTAGAGGTGTACAATCAAGAAACCTACCTCCAAAACCTGCTTTGTTTTTCTGACAAAATAAACCAAGCCTAACTGGTCAAGAACATGTTGATAAGAATAGAGTTAATCAATCCATAAACCTAGTCTCCTTAAGTAACCCAAGTGTCAAGCATGCACCAAATGTTTATTTATATTTGATTTCTACCAGTGTACTTTATTCAGTACTTTTGGAGGAGGATATTGGAAACTCACCAAGGGTTCTTTGATTTTGGCATGTGGATTGAGTTATTTTGAGTTATACTGGACTAAGCTTCAGATTATATTGACTCCACAGAGTTGGTGTGTTTTGATTTTTATATAAATATGAAGATTTTTGGTGGTGCATTTTACTTTGTATAATGGTCATTCAAGGAAAATATTTTCTTTATGATTTGAAGAGTAAAACCTAGGTGTTTGGTGGTGTCTTTAGTATCAGTTCAGGCTTTTGCAGAAAAAGAAATGGGAAATAAGTAGAAAAATCGCTTAGAATGATAGTGAATGAAGTTTATCATTTGATCAAATACAGGAAGTCATATTTATAATAAATCATACTTATATTTTTTAACATTCTTTTTTAATACATTTTCTTTAATTATTTTATACTAGCAGCCTTACTTTGGAAATTATAACAACAACAATCGCTATACATTAAAATAACTCTTTAAATTATTTAGAAATATTACATTGCATATCAGTATAAATGATATACTGTAAAGGCTAAAAATGAAGAAGTTATTATGTTAAAAGTTAAAAAAAAATCTTAAAAAGAGTTAATATAATTTACTCTAATGTTTATCTTCCTATTAATCTCTTAACATTTTATATTAAAACTATAGGAATAAATCTATTTGTTTCTCATATAAGAATAGCTTATTATAAACATAAATTCACTTTTTTATACCATTTCAAGCATTAATCTTGACTGGTTCTCCTTCAAGTTTTCTAGTTAGCCATAATCAAGATTATTTCACATTGAATTGACTCTGAAAAAAAAAGACTACTTTAAATAAAGTACAATTTATAAGCATTAATCAAAGAATTGAGATTATAATTAATTTTAATTTGTTATGTTATTTAATTTTATTATATTTTTTAATTATTATCTTTGTCAGTCATTAATTACATACAAGGACACTTTATCTTCTAAAGTACATCCCAATATAGAAAGGTCAAATCCTACTACATCTCCTTGATCATATACAATGATTCGAAATCTTGCAGAACTTTAGCTACATCGAAATTTGCTATTGAGAATATCTTAATACTTCATTTTATTTTTCTCTCATTTTACCAGGGGTGCTCAGGTTACTAATATAACCATAACCATGAATGAGAATTATATTTTATAACCATACCACCTTTTATTCATAACAAATTTGGATGTTTTAAACCAGGTTTGATTAAAAAAACCTTATATAACAAAATATAGCCTAAAATTGGTTTTCAAATTATGCTTTAAAACATTTTAGTTGAAGTTGATGGAAAGGACTGATAAAGGACTTTTTAGTTAGACATTTAGTTAAATTCACTTACTTTTTTATTTTGAAAGTATTGTAACTCAAACAATACACAATATATATTGGTAAAAAATAACTAATAACTGATAAAGGACTTTAAGCGTTCATATCAATTAGAAAATACATATCTAACTAGCTATATCCCACCGTTTAAAGAAGTAACCAAAAATTTAACTTAAAAATACAGTGATCAAACTTTATTACCAATTTTAATTAACCAGTCATTATAAACCAGCTAAATATGGTTCTGATCCCTTATTAATTTATCATTTTCTTTTGGTACTTGATTTTGCTATCTCTCATTTCCATATATATTTGGGTGAAAGTTTAGTACGTGTTCCTATTTTCTAGAGTGAAAAGAAAGCTGAAGCATGATCCAGCAAGAAGTTGGATACAAATTGGCACATTGAAGAGCAGGAAAAAAGCCAAAAGCTGCTAAATAAGAAAGGCAAAAGACACGCATAATGCGAGGTTTTGCCCTTAATGCAAATCTTTGACTCACTTCACTAACAATCCCCTAATGTTAAAGGAAGTTCAACAGAAGAACCTGGTCTAAAGGATTTTACTGATTGCCGTTATCTCAATCATTAGATGCATAGAACATGTAGATTTTCATTAATTTAATACGTTAATTAGATATATACATTATAGTAATAATAACGACAGAGTATATGAGATTTGAAATGTATCAGAGATTTTGTTAAGGTTTTACCTTTCTTTTAAGGGCGCTGATCTCTTGCATAACTTTTTCATCCTAAAACACAATATTGTCCTATATGTCAGAAGCACATATGCATACGTTTCCCCACAATCATAACTAATCAAAAGAAGAAGGTTGCAACATTGCTAGCATATACCTTTAGTTTTGAAACATTGCTCAAACCTCTTTTAAGATGTTCCTCTATTTTCTGCAGTTCTTGTAGTGTCAATCCTTGCAGATCTTCCCCATTCAACTGCCTGTGTTGGAAAACCACGTCTGTGAGTACTATGTTTATATGGTACATGCAACATATGAAACATTGCATGCATATATATACCTCAGTTCATGACTCTTATCTTCTACTTTCTTGCGCAGGATGTCGTTGGAGTCATTCTCAATCTGTGCATAAATTTAAAAATAACCTTTAACTTTTGTTATTATGCAGATAATGTCTAAGACAGTGAATTATACTTTTTTTTCTTGCAGTCACGAGATAATTAACTCTATTTGCAGTTTTCCGTATATATCTCAAGTACTCTACCTGTCAAGTCTGAAAAGAAACACATTCATGCAAGAACCAGAAAATTCACAAGTATATTTCTCCCTCAGATGTTAATTCTTACCAAAAAAGGGACAAAATGTTGGTATGAAACTTCTATTAGCAGAAGTTTCAATATAACTGCTAATAAAGGATTGTCTGTGTTTTTGAAAAAAGTCCATTGCCATCTATTATATCTTCCCACCTCAGGCTCATTCTTAAGCTTGTCAAAACTTTCAAGCTACCTCTAGGTCACCCTCTACCTTGAAATTAGATTGTGCTGAGTTACAAATGGTGAGTACCTCTTGTACTCACAATCAACTGATTAAACCTTTTTAGCTGCTCAAAAACAACAATGTTAAAGTTTTCTTTGGACTTATGAGTTAGCTTCTAATGTGGAACTACGCAGTCGTTCTTTTTTATCAACAAGAAAGAATAAATAAATAGAAATCACTTTAGGAGTGATCCAACCCTTATACATACTACAAAAGATATACATAACACATTCAAATAACCTAACCCATAATTAAACTAACACCTTACAATATACCCGGAACCCCAGGAAAAGCCTCTAAACCAGAAAGTACAAAACAAACACCAAACAAAAGAAAAACACGGGAAAAAAATCCAAAAACAGATCGCCTCAAAAACCAACATCTCACATAAACACCATCCAAAGAACACCCATACAACCAAACAGAATCCACCCCGACAACAACCCACCAACCAAAAGGTTAACCAACAAACTAAATCAAATACAAACATACCAGGAGATCAAGATACAAGTCTGAAAACGAGAAACAAGCTGATTGAACTTTGAAAGTGACCTAAGACCAAATCTTCAGTTAGGCCAAAGAGAAGATTTCAGAGTGCTCCACCACACCGCATTTGAAAATTACCTAATTCATATGGCACCAAATCTCCCTTACCACCGCAATCCACACACTCCCCAAAACTAAATTAACAGATTCAGAAGCATTACAAATGTTGAACTATAGGAAATGTGAGTAAGAATCTTGGGGGACAACCGACTTCAACCCTAACCATGCAAAACAAAGATTCCAAACAAACCAAGAAAATCTACATAAAAAAAACAAGTGATTAGTAGACTTCTCTTTTAATCCACAAAAACAGGAAAAAGTGCTATCAACCACAACTCCGCATCTAGTCAAATTAACTTTGGAAGCAATCTTATTTTCTAGCACTTTCCAAGCAAAAACTGGGTCGAGGGTAAAACTTTAATCCTCTAAAAAATTTAAACAAACACAAGCTTTCCCTTTCACTCTCACACTGTGAGAGTGACCTCACACCTTAAAAGACCATAAGAAGAATTAACCAAAAACTCAAGAGACACACCAACTTGCCAAATTCAGTTGTATTCGAAAGACTAAACGGGTTGAACCTTGCACAACCTCAAGAAGTTGGCATACTTGAAGCTTCTCCCACTCAAATAGGCCCTTCTCCAAATCAAATTCCACGCTTAAACATTGTTAATCCAATCCCTACATAGATTCAACAAAATATCTTTATCTACACAAAGGGAGTAAAGCCTCGAAAATTTACTCTTCAGCCAAACATTCCCCACCCACCTGTCTTCCCAGAAAGATATAACCTTCCCGTTATCAGTTTCCCACTTAAAGCAGTCTTCAAAACTCCTACCCCACACTTCCAACTTCCAAATCTCCTTCAAGTCCCTCTACTAGAGAGAACCACCGTTATTCAACCTCTGTTCTTTCAAAGATCTCTAGCCACCATATTTAGACTCTAAAACCTCCTTCCATTTTTTTTTTTATCAGCCTAAAACCTCCTTCCATAATTCACCCTTAGTCGACCCCAAATGCGAAATCCATTTTCCCAGCAATGTCGTGTTAAAGACCTTAATATCAATAATACCAAGACCTCCAACATCGCGAGACTCGCATACTTTTTCCCGTGAAGCCCATGCAATCTTTCTCCAATCAAACTTCCAATCCCAAAGAAAATCCCTCTGAATTTTCACAATCTTCTTTAGCACAACTGAAGGCACTGAAGGCATTCTGAATAAGGATAAAAAAAACAGCGGAATATCCAAAAGAATGGACTTGATCAAGCAAATCCTATTGGTCAAAGAGATATATCTACCTTTCCATATCCCCAATCTGGTCTTGATTCTAGCAATCACGTCCCAAAACACCGCCTTTTTATGACACTCCCTACTTTCATCCCCAAATATTTAAAAGGGGTTTTCATCACATCAGAGTTCAGAATAATTGCAAAACAACAAATCCTAAAAGCATCCATCCCCACCCCACTGATACTACTCTTTAAGATATTTACCTTAAGCCCAAACGCTAGCTCAATACAATTCAAAATAGCCTTAATATTGAACACACTTTTGGTTGTTGCTTTGCAAAAAAATAACGTGTCATCAGCATACTGAAGCATATTCACCTTAATATTCTTGCTCTCGATCTCCACACTCTCTACCAAATCTTTCTCCATTGCACTCCTTGAAATATCTGCTAAGCCCTCAGCTACTATAAGAAACAGAAACGAAGCTAGAGGATCACTCTGTCTCATACCTTTCAAAGGGATAAATTCCATAGTCGAGTTACCATTTACAAGAATAGACACTGAGACTGACTCCAAGCAAGCTTTAACCTGACCTATCCATTTTTCACATAAATCTAACTTTGTTAACATATAATAGATAAACTTCCACATCACAGAGTCGTAATCCTTCTCATAATCCACCTTGAAAATGACACAAGTTTTCTTCTTTCTCTTTACCTCCTCTAAAACCTTGTTGGCCAAAAGAACACTATCAAGTAAACCCCTTCCTTCAAGGAACGCAGATTGTCTTGAATATATGACTTTACTAATCACCTTCTTTAACCTTAACGATAACAGTTTCGAAATAATTTTGTACAAGCAGTCAACCAAAGAGATGAGTCTGAAATCACAAAGTTGTTGTGGATTCTCGATCTTAGGGACCAAGTAAATAAACAAGGCATTCGACCCCTTGACAATTTACTAGAACCTGCAAAATCATTCACTGCCGATACGATGTCGTCCTTTAAAAAATCCCAACAAAACTTAATGAAACCGAAATTAAAGCCATCCGAGGACTTTTCGAACTGTCGCAACTCCAAACAACAAACTTAACTTCCTCTTCAGAAAAAGAACTTACCAACATCTCATTGTCTATATCAGATATAGAATTAAAAGACACATTACCCAACCTGACCTGAGGCCCAACCACTCCATCAACTACCTATTATGTTCTGCTAACAAAGACCTCCTCTCTTCCCTATCTTCCTTGTCTAATCGTCAATATCATCGTGTGCATCTAATTCTTGAATTTTCTTTTGAATAACTTTCCCTAACTGATTGACATTCCTAAATACATCTTTATTCCATATTTTTAAATCCGATTTTAACATTTTCAACTTTTCCTTAGAACCAACATCCCTCCGGCTTGAACCACATAGCTAGACCATTTACACCTAACGAAATCCCTGAATTTGCTATCACTTTGCTAAATATCCAAACTTCTAAATTGTTTTGACCCCCAATCCATACAAGAGTCTTTTAGCACTAGAGCACAATGGTCAAAAACAAATCTACTAAACACAAATTGTTTACTGTTCGACCACTTTTTCAAAGTTTCTTGTTGACTAATTCACCTACTTGATTTAAAGATAATAAAAATTATACTTGTTCAAATTTAATTTTAACTAACTTAAAAATTTAGGTATTTTCAATTAATTCTTCATTACAAAACTTTCAATAAAAGTTTAAAATATCTTTTATTTTTTATTAAGTACCGTATGTTGATTTTATTGACAACAAATTGTCTTGATCGTTACTTCTGTCTTTTCATCTTTAACTCGTAAGTTAACTTCTGACTTTGCTTTCAAGTCTCATTCAACTAGTCAATCAACTTAGAGTTAGAAGAGATTCAAGAAGGAAGAAGAGAGTTGATTGGTGATTGAAGAAGACACTAGTGCAAAAACACTTATTTACGACAGCTAATATACGTCGTTTCACTACTAAATGTTGTCTATCAAAACGTGATGGCATTTTTGAAATTAAAACGAGTAGATAGACAACAGTTGTAAGAGGAACCAATGTCTATTTAAATCACAGAGAGAATAGACAGCAGTTCCATTTACAACCACTGTCTGTACCCTCGTTATTACCCTAATTCGAAGTCCCGTGTCACTTATGTTTTCGTTCTCTACGTTTTCTTCTTCGCGCTTTCTCATCAACTCTTTTGAACGTTCTCTTCACTCATTGTCTTTGTAAGTTTTTCCTACCCTCATTTCTTATTCTTCCTTCATTCTTCCTATTGGTCCATTGCTCATTCTTCCACTGGTTCATTGTTTAAGGTTCTTGTTCATTGCTTCACCATAGCGCTCCGCTTTCCCTCCACCATTGTCATCGCTTACTTTGTAAGTTCTTCCTACCTTCATTGCTTATTCTTCCGCTTTCGTTCTCATCTTATTTTTCCTCCATTCCTCCATTCTTCCATTGCTTCATTGTTCATTCTTTCATTGGTTCATTGTTTAAGGTTCTTGTTCATTGCTCCACCACCATGCTCTGCTTTCCCTCCACTATCACCGCTACCATCACCTTGAGGTTGGTGTTGTTTTTATTTTTATTTTTTAAATATTTTTTTGTCTAAATGTAACTTATAGACGGTGGTTCTAGGATAATCGTTTATACCTCAATAGAATAGACTATGTGCTGATAGACAGCGGTTTCAAAATCGCTGTCTAATTTCTAAAAGAACCGTTGTCTTTGACCTTTTCTGCACTAGTGCAAGAAGACAAAAGTAATCGTCACATCATTTCGTTGACAAAAAAAATCAAATCGTAGAGTACTTAGACAAAAATAATTTTTTTTTGAAGTGTTTCAATAGAATAAAAATTTGTAATAAGGATTCAATTGAAAATACTCAAAACTATGATGTACTTAAAAATTAATTAGAACTAAATGTTTTGCTTAACTGAACTACCTTGTTAAATTAGTAATTAACATCCTTTTAGTATGGTAAAGTTGGTCATGTGTGTATTTATTTTCAATTTATGTATGCATGTAATTATATATGCATTCGATTAAAAACTTATGATGTTTTTAGGTAGGTTGGATGGTTTCTGGTGTCTTTGGGGTGCTAACTTTTGTAGTGGCTTTGAGTGGTATGGTGTTTTGGTTGATGCTGTTGTGTAGGTAGTTGGTGGTATATGTGGGGATTGTTGTATATGGAGAAAGGCGTGTTTGTTCATGTGTTCTGTATAAGGGTTGGAACACTTTTTAAGTGGGTCACATTTATTTATTTTTTCTTGTTGATAAAAAAATGTAGTTGAAAACTATGCTTAAGTCTGGACTTTTGCAAGATAAATAAAATATTTAATTCTCTTGGTTTCTAGCAGGTGAAATAGAATTTTGGTAGGTTAATGATAATTTTGGGAAATTATTTGCTTACAGAAATTAATTAAAGTGAAACTTCTTATTTTTAAACATAATTACTCTATTTGATTTTAGTAATTAATTTGTTTTCTTTCTTTCCATAGCTTCAATTTTAATATTTTTGGAGTCAGTCATTTAAGTGTTAAATTATTTGTTTTTTCTATAAAATCTTTAGTTTTGCTGTCAATATAGATTGCCAAGATACTTTATGTACTTTGACTTTGAGATGAGATACTTTTCTTTATTTCATTATTTAGTGATGATGATTTAGGGTGAGCAAAATGTATAAATTTAATTTACCTTTAGAAGTGATATGAGAAAATTAATGTATAATAGATTAAATAAATTTAACTAGATTAGATCAAGATTTGAATAAATTAAACTAAATTTAACTAGTATTATTGTTTGAACTGTGTGAATTGTTTGAATTATTACCCATGGTATATCTTTCAATCTAATAAGTTATAGTCCAATTTAATTCAAACATTCTTATTTATCAGGAGAAATCCAGTTTTAAAAAACTAAATTAATTTATAACAATTTAGTATAGTTTTTTAAAATATTTTTTTTTATAGAATTTAGTTCAGTTAAATTATAAAATGGCAAACACAATCATTTACCTTAATCTCAATTGCAAGAATTTGTACTTTATTTTTGACATAGCATACAAGTTATTCTTAAATGATCCAAAAGTAGACAATCTATGATTCCAGATTCAAAATTTAGTAAACTGCATAGAGGGCAATCATTTTGAAGAGAAGACTATTATTATGGAGAGGATCTTAGAGTTGCTTTAAAATGTTTGAGAAAACAGTAAATAAAATTATATGATCTGAGGATACTTATACAAAGTTGTCAGCAAAAATAAAGTTGTATGATTTGAAGATAACTAATGGATAGATCGATAAAACCTTAGAAGTTTGCCAACACTTTTAAAAAATATGTTGCTGATAATTTAATAATGTATTTATGGGTTAAACATGGTTAAAAACGTATTATGTTATTGGTATGAGCTATGAAAACATATACCAGTGATAATGTTTATATATTATTTTAAAATGAATATGCATGATTAAATAGTTGTCCTATATGTAATGTTTCACAGTAAAGAAGGAATTAAGTCTACAAAGGTGTTACAGTATTTTCTCAGGATGTTACCCGATTTGATCACATTAACTGTGTTGTTGATACATTCTCCAGAATGTCATAATCAAACACATTCCCCTGAATGTTGTCATCATCAGACATGAGCAGAATACCATATGGAAGCATACCAAGATAAAACCCTAATTTAATGTCTTTTCACTCGTCCAACACCTCAAGAACAATGTTCCTTTGGAGACAAGAATAATGAAAAGAATAAAAAGCACGTTCCATTAAGTATTGTCCATGCATGCACGCCACAAGACTCACAACTTTCCAAGTGACACACCAAATCTCAGTGAAGTTCGGTCATGGATGATGATCGATTAATAAATCACTCAATTCTATGAGAAAGTGAGTCACACAAGGCATGATGTAAATTACTTGATATGACATACAAATGAAAAAGATTTAAGATGGCAAATTTTGACACTTTCAAGATTCTTTATAGTGGAGGAAAATTGATTACAAGTATCCTGATACATGGTGATTAATAACTTACTTGCCATCACCATACTGAAACACAAGTTTGAAATATTTTCTATTAGTTTTTTTGCACAATCAATCGAGAAACAATCCAAATCACTCGACTTCTTTAGATGAAATTTTGAATTACACTAGGGAGACAAGCAAAGAAACATTTTGTTATTAATTTGATTAGGTACAAAAGAATAGAAAGGGCTGAACCAGATAGTCCAACAACAAAGCAATACTTGTTTGTTATATTGGAATTAATGTTTGTCAAATTGTGCTAATTATCCAATATAATTGTAAGTGAGGAATCCTTTCAAAAGCAACATTTAGGAAGATGAGTTCACATGCATACACTTTGCATTTTTTTATTCATTTTCACTCAATTTTTTCTTTCTATCTCTCCTCCCATTTATATACTATATTTTTTTTTTCTCTTATTCCTTTATTTTTTTTGTCTCTCTTCAATCTACCTTATGACGGAGTATAAGATCAACCTTTTCATATGATGGACACATATTTATTAGACATTATGTGTATTTAAAAAGTTATAAAAACATAATAAAAAATATAACTGTATAATCAAATTAAAAACACATTAAACATTGGTGAAGTAAAAAAAAAATATATAACTTACCGTGATTATAAATTACTTCCTATTATTTACGAATAGAAATTGAATTGTGAATCTAATTCCAAAATAATTCATAAAGTGAGCAATTTTCATTTGGATATGGAGAAACAATGTTTTGTATATTACGGATATGGAGAAACAATGAAGTACACGAGTCAAATAAATATATAGAAGTTTGGTAGGTTTAGATATTCTTGGATGTATCAATAAAGTGTTGAAGAGTATTGATCTTGGATACGAGTATGAAGCAAATTAAAGTAAAGACACTTCATAGCTTTTTCTTGAGAAAGATATATGCAGCACTTTCTCAAGAAATAAAAAAAATTCAGTGACATGCTGGTTGGCTCTTAAAAGTGGTGATATTTGTACTTAAAGAAATGTAGGTCCCTACAAAGAGTTCAGAACTTTCCAGGAACAAAGAGCAAAAGGATATATCGAGCATCAAGAAAAAGGATTTTTGGCAACATAAACCCGGAAGATTAGAGGACAATTTTAAAAAAAAAAATGTGTATGAGAAAACTCAATACTCGTGGTATAATATTGGTATATAATATTAAGTTATCTTTATATATTTGATTTCCTTTTGTACTTAATTAGTATGCATCCATTTTTTTATAACAATTACCATCTATTCCTTTTACTTTTTGGGTAACAATATGCATTTCTCAGCATAAAAAAATTACTTAATAATAACTAATTTAAAAAAAAATAATTAGTATTTTATAAACTAAAAAATTATTAATATAATTTCTATTATCAATAAAAGTGTATAAAACAATTTTTAAATTATATCAAATATTAATTATCAAAGTTTTAACTATAAATTATTAATTTAATTAATTTAAAATCTAAAATAGTTAGTTAGTAAAAAATTTGATAATTAATGTTAGATATCGATTTAAAAATTATATTCCCTTAATCTATTTTGTTCTATCAAATAAAATAAATAAATATGGACTCAATCCCGAAAAAATCCATTTTCAAGTGAACACATCAGTATTTGAAAATAAAATAAAAAATTCCATTTTAGAACCAATGTTGACACTTTTTATCATCAAGGACTAGATTAATTGATTGGGTTGTTATATAACAAAATTCCAAATCAATCAACTTTTGCCAACTCATACATATTATGTTATTTATTTACAGCTAAAAAACACACAAGGTCCCTTTTGTTTGTGTTTATGGAGATATAAGGATATAGTGAATGCTATAGAAACATGAAATATCTTTCACTCAATAAATTGCATGAGACACTCCAATTCATGCATACTATAGAGCATCTGCGATAATGAGAAATTGACAAAACAATAAGGTGAGATTATGATGTGAAGTCAATGTAAACTTGCAAGAACCATTTCATAGATTACCTACATCAGCAAGCATATACTACAGAGAATAGATAAGAGTGTTTGTTTGGCAAAGAATTTACTTATTTTCAGTAAACTATTAAATATTCTTTTAGGATTGGCGCCTCATTGGTAATCCGGATCCAATGGTCTGTGGAGGTATTTTTTGAGATAACAATGGTTACTTTCTGAGAGTTTTCTCAGCTTACATTGGGATTAATAAGGCCTTCAAGGCCGAGATCTTAACTATTATTCTGATCACTGATTATGTGGAGAATGTAGATAACATAATATATGGATTGAATGTGATTCCATATTAGTTTTAAAGACTTTCAGTGATGATTCTATTGTTTCTTTGTTCCTTTTCAAAGCTCACACATCTACTGTGAAAGGAATACATGCAAAAATATGCTGCTGATAAATAAAAAGATGGTGGTCTAATTTACCTAGTCTCATAGGTTATACCTTTTCTTGAACTAAAACTGATCTTATTTTCTTCATTTTTGTTAGTTTTACAAGGAGTTTTGGTCTGGTCCCATATACTCTTCTTTTTTTTATGTGCTTTACACTTCCAAGTTATAACAAAAACAATTCAGGATATATATCAATATCATTTAAGCAACTACAATAGCAAGTTGATGTTACTAAAACTAACCTGCAGCTCCATATAGCTACGATCCGATCTATGCATTGCTGAATGGCGATCCAGCCTTTCAATTACTTGTTGCATACTGAAAGCAACAAACATTAGGTTTAGATTTTCAATTTCCCTTCTTTCCTTTTAATGAATGATGCTCATTCATATCATTTCAAAGCTCATATATTGCCTATAAAACCATTTACCTTCTATTTGATTTTTCTTAATGGAAGAAAATTGCATAAATTATACAAGTATTCATTTTATTTCATAGTGTTTCCAGTTTTGTTAAACTATAAAATCATAAAATGTTTGGATTGGATACTGATTAGTTGAAGGAAGTGGAATGTGATGAGAAGGGGATTAATCGCTATATATGTTATTGATATATAATAAATGAAATATACCAATGAATATTCCATTCTATCAAAAATCATTCTTTGTAACCAAACATGTTCACACTACAGTTATATATATCAAGCCTTGCTATGTGTTGCTTGTAACTAAAGATAGATGACTCAGAACTGAAATGCTATAAAACAAAAAGTATTATAGATATTAGTATGAGGCATACAAAAAGTGTGATAGAGTTGATACAGATACGAATTTGGCATATCACCATCAACTAGTTCGAGTAACTTGTATTTCAGAAGAGATAACCATGAAATCAAAATGCATTTCAAATATTTCTTATAAGACTACTCTTTAGACTTTGGTAATGTTGATAGAAAGCTAATTTCTAAACGTACATTTGCTTTTAAGCAAAAGTGTTAAGAAATGCAAGCAAATCCCAAGCAATGGTTTAGTTGCGGATGTTTTTCTGCATAATGGGGTTTCAACTTCTGCAGCATAAAGTTCCTTATAGAGAAGTTTACACACCTATTGCTCCTCCTGATTAATTAGTTTGAGAAACCATTTTGAAAAAAAATAAATAACTTTTAAAGACACTGTTCGAAGAGAGAGAGAAATTTGTTTTGGTATCAACCCCAACAATTAAGATAAATTAAAAGAATTTGAAAATATGTAAGAAAGCATAAATGTATACAGAAAATCCATTACTCTCTTCTGATATCCTGAATCCGTCAGACAGTTGTTATTTTATATCTATATAATATATATAATAAATAATCTTTCCTCTTTGCATTTTGCATTTTGCATTTCTACCCATGAAAGAAGGAACTAGACTATTAAGGAAACAAAAAGAAGCTTAATTAATACTTCAGAAAATGCAAAATGAAAGGAAGACAATGATGCTGCAAATAGAATGAATACCTTGAACTGGCATAATCAAAAAGCTTGCTAGTTGCAGAAAAGACTATGAGAGCTATGTCTGCATCACAAAGGGTTGATAACTCCTGAGCCTTCTTGAAAAGCCCTTTTCTTCTCTTGGAGAAAGTCACCTGCCTGGAACTGATGTTGTCGATTTTCTTGATCTGTATCCTCTTTCTAGTCATCTCCCTATGACAGAAGAATCATCCAAACCATTACATCTAAGGGGGGAAGAGGAAACAGAAAGAAAGACTTTCTCCAGAATAAACAAATCATATGAAATAAAGCCAACGGATTTAACATAAAATAGAGAAAACATCAACAATTCTCAAGAAAATGGATCGAGATGAAATCATGTACGGCTAGGAATAGGATGCTACGGGGAGAAGGAATACAAACAAATTGAGACCACTCAACCATTTATTTATTTAAACCTTAAACTGCACTTACCAGGGAATTTAATTTGCTTCAGTTAAAAGAAAAAAAAAATGCTTTAGCCATGATATATGGAAAGTGGGAAGTAGAGAGAGAGAAAGAGTAATATTAAAAAAACAAAAAAAGTACCAAACCAGGTTCTTGAAATAGCAAAAGAAGCAGGTGTGTCGAAGAAGAATCTTAGAACAAGGAGTAGTTGGATAGCAGAAAATGGAAAACTTGAAGATAAAGCAGTTGGAAGAGGAAAAAGTTGAAAGCGGAACTTACAATAGTAGAAAGGATATATCTATCTACCTATGCTTGGCTTGGCTTGGCTACCAGAAATGGGTGTTAAGAATACACAACTCGGAAGTCCCAACACGTTTATTTGCCAGTTAGATAGATACAATTTGATGTGGATGTGGGTCTATACACTATGCCTTTTATGGTCAAGTTGCTGCTTCTGCAACTATTAAATTTATGGGTTTTTTTTATTATTATAATAAAAAAAATGATTTTTCACATTGACTTCAAAATCTACTGTAAAGGGTATTCTGGTCATTCAAAAAGTAAATTTAAGAGAGAGAGAATAGATGACAAAATAATGGATGTGAATTAGTTGTATAAATTTATTGAGGAGTCTTGGTCCTCTATGTATCATCCAGAGTGTGGAAATCGAGGTTCATGGGGAGAGTGGAATTTCGTATTAAATCAAAAGATATAAAATAGTACTTACTACTTGTGTTAAGTTAGACTATTTGTTATTACGAGTCTTGTAAAATAATAGACAATGAAATGTTTACTTTAGTGTATGTAAAATAGCTTATGTAAAAAATTATCATTAATAAAAATAAATTAAAGTTGAATAAAATTAAAATAAAAAATCATTATAATACATAATTTTGAATTAAGAAAAAGTTAATTACCATTTTTATTAGCACAATCTTTGAATAAAAATCTTAAAATAAAATGTTATTTAGGAAGTGACATTTTGTGCATGCTCTTGTATTTACAATCGTGAATCCACAACTTGCATGGGAGTGAGGTGTTTTGGTTGAGAGCATAATCAATTATGCATAAGGGCATGGTCAATTATGCCTCATCATATAATTGATTATGTTGTCATTGATAATCAATTATATGATGAGACATAATCGATTATGTCCCCTTATTTGGTTACAAAAAATATTTCATACATGTTTTTGTGATATTTATGAATCCTTAAAACTTTCATTGGATGTTTGCATGAGAAATGTTGTTGAATTTATAAGCATGCATGGTTAAGAAAAAAAAAAAAAAAAAAAAAAGCTTTGTAGTGTATATACCTTAAATTTGAAAAAAAAAAATAAAAGAAGATGAGGTTATGGATGAATTTATATCTTACAATGTGTAATGAGTAAAATGATACAAAGATAAGGATGGAAAAAGAGAGATGTGTGAAAATTGAAAGGTTTGAATTTTGAAGAAATGGATGAGAAAATGATGAAAAGATTTTATTTTTGTATTAAAAATTAAAAGGATGTGAAAATATTTGCATTGTATATTATTAATTATTAGTATTCCGAAAATTATTACTATTATTATTAATGCGAATAAAATGTTCATGTGTACGAAGAAACTGGCCTCCCCATCGAAAAAAAATGATAACTAATTGTTCTTACAACTTGTCCGAGACTGAACATCTCCTATTGAATCACTCCTGACCTTGCTCTTCCGATGCTCAAGTCAGTGGAAGTTACTTTTATGGTTCAGCTTAGAGTCAGAAGTAACATTACCTTTAATCTTGAGAGACCAAACCCTTATATTTATATTCTTCTATTGGGCCTTATCTAAACAAAAGGATTACCTAGGCCCAATGGCCGCTTAACCATGCTTTACAATCCTAATGAGGACTACCGCTCTTACCCATTTGTTATGATGCGAACATCATTTTTCCGTTAGACCGTTCGGTCATCTAGTAACTCGTTCGGTCACCCGACAACTCGGATGTCTGCCGATATTGTTACAAAATGGCCTTCAACCTTCCCGGTCAAGCTTTTGACTCTTTTTCGATTGTATTTGTCGATTCTAGACATAACACTAATGATTTGAAATCGTTTGATGAAGAAGAAAAAATATGTTGTAGTTTTTTAGGGATGGATCCAAAAATAATTACAAATATAGTTCAAAAGATTGAAAGAAATATCACAATTGGATCTTTATCCATATTATGTAGTGTTGCTCATACATTGAATATGTTAAGTACAATGTATGCCACAGATTCAAACTTTAATCTGGAAGGCCTTGAAAAGGATCCTCAGAAGTCAAAGCTTATGGCCTATCTTGTACATGTTGAGTGGTGTTATGATATTATTTGCATGGGACCCAAGACATTCATATAATTTTATGCACAATTAAGAGTTGTTAGTGTTGTGAAAGATGCGACTAGGTCCACAATTGAGGAACAAGTTGCAATTTTTTTACATATTTTAGATCATAATGTTAAAAATCAAACAATATCACTTTTTTTGGGAGATTGTTAATCGATTCTAAATGCAATAATTGAATTGGAAGAAGAATTTTTAGTTCAACCTTCAGGAAGGGAAGTCCAACCTTATATCCTAAATAGCGGGATATTTTGTCCATATTTCAAAGATTTTAGGTGTCATTGATGGAACTCATGTCCAAGTTGAGGCCCCTCGATTAGATGCACCTGAGTTTCAGGGGAGGAAAGATTATCCAACCCAAAACATCTTTGTTGCAAGTGATTCGTGAAATTTACTTATGTTCTAGCAGGCTGGGAAGGAACGACTACTAATTCTAGGATATTAAAAGACGCTCTTACAAGGGAAGATCATTTGATTATACCTTAAAGTTTGCTCCATGAAGTTGTTTCATATTTAAATGTGTTAGAACTTTTATTTTTGGTTGTTGACAACTTCATTTATTATTTAATGTAGAAAATATTACCTGAGTGATGCAAGTTTCATGCTAGAAGGTGAAATGGTTGCCCCATATCTTGGGGTCAAATATCACTTGAAAGAGTATTCACAATAAGGCCCACAAAATGCATGGGGAATTGTTTAGCAATCGTCATTCATTTTTGACAAATATAATTGAGAGGACATTTGGGGTTTTGAAAAAAAAATTCTTATGCTGGATAATGATAATGAATCCCGTTATTTTGAGATGTTAAGGAACATAATGATGACATGTTGCATCTTTCATAACATTTTGGGTGGAGCAAATAATGACTAAACTTTGGTTGATGGAGTTGATAAGTAGTTGATGAAGAGATAGGATGATAGGTTTGCTACACAAGTTGTGAGAATGATTATTGGGAATGGGTTAATTTAAAGGATATGAGCCTCGAAAATGTGGATTGATTATGAAAGACAATAAATAATTAAGTGTTATGTTGTTTATTGTTGTATTATGTATGTTGTTGTTAGACGCTAATGGTTCTTGAACCTTCTCACATGTTATAAAACTAATGTGTGACCTTTAATAACATGTGTTTGGTCAATGTTTTTTCATTATTTGGTAAACATAGGTGGTTTTCGAGTAACAAAATGAATAAGGGGAAAATACCAAATATCATAATCTAATCACCATTATAAAAAAATATTAAATAAAAATTAATTTTAGAGACAAAAAATAATTAATTATAAATTAAATACTATTTTAGTAATTAAAAAATTATTTATATCTAAATTACTTTTTATTATTTATAAAATTGGTATTTAATTAGTTTTTAATGTTTTACTTATCAATTTTAGAAATCTAATATAATTATGTGAGTTTTTTTTTAATATATTTTAAACAATAAGTTTTATGTTATTTTATTGAATAAAATTTAATTTTTTATTTATAAAATATTATTTTAAAAAAATTATTTCATATAATTTTTATTTTATAATTATATATTTATCATTTAATACGTCTGGTGACAAAATGTTAATATATCATGAATAAAATTATTTTATAATAATTGTAAATTTCGGAAAGATAAAAAAAGAAGGAAAGAATAATAATAATTCTTTTATATTTAATATTTTAATATATTATAATTACTAATTTTCTAAAAGTACAAAACATAGTTTATGAATTTCGTCTTTAGAGATCAAATATATGTTTATAATATATTAGAAAATAATAATGTTACCAGCATTGAAATTATAATATCAAAATTACTTTATAGAAAAAGAAATTTTGAAAATATAGATAAATTATAATTTTTCTAAATAAAATAATCTTAAGAGTATAAATTTGAATGCATTTTTGGTTAAGTTTAAAAAAAAATAGTTTTATTAGATTTTCAAAAATATTTTTATTTTTTGTTTAAATACTCAATTGTTCATTATTTTTATTTTATTTTTTCAATTTAACAATCAATTTGTTTATTTTCTTTTCAAACTCTTTCAGTTTACTTTTTTCCTTTGCATAACTAATAAGTTAAAAAAAATTAAAAAAATGTGAATTGATAAGAGAGTTAAATATAAAAAAATTAAAAAATAACCATAAAAATGAAAATTATTTAATAAAAATAAAAAATATTTTAAAGTTATTCGAAAATTAAATTTAAAAACTAATATTGTTAAAGATGAATCATCACATCTGATGATTTACTTTAGAGATAGATGATCATACGATTTTATCTTTTTAAAATATATTTTGATGAATTAAATGAGAAAAAAAAATATAACTATCATTGATTTAAAGTACTAAATTATCTTTTAACTATGCATTAACCGTATTGAAGAAAAGCAAACAATTCTAATAAAAGTTTTATTAAAATATCTAAATTTATAATATATCTATGATTTGATTTAATTTTAAAAATTTAACATTATGATCCAGTTAAAAAACAAATAGAATGCATGAATGAGTGGGTTGTAAGCAGTGATGAACAGAAGCCTGATTGGGAAAAGTAAAAGTGATAGTATTGTTTTCCGAAAGTAGAATTGATTTATTTATTTGGTTTTTTTCATTTTGATTCCCGCCAGACTCATTTATTGGTGTCCGTACAGTAGTAGTTATCTTGAATCGAGGTCATGACTACGACAATTGATGCACCCTCGTACTCACTGCCCTACCACCCTCGTACTACCTTTTTCTCTCTCTCACTCTCTTCCTCATGCACTTCTTAATTCGTAGCAGAACCCATACCCACAATTATTCTTCTTTTATAAATATTTCTTATTTCATCTCAAATCACTATTTTATAAATTGTTATGACTTCTCAATTTTCTTACATATTATTGTAACTCACTACTTCGTTACGACTTGGTGAGAACAAAATATTTCTTAGAAAATAAACTCTCAAATGAGAGAGAAAAAAAAAGTTAATATACACATGGTATCATTGAGAATATACATAAGATTAAGTATGGATGAGTATCTTTAACACTCCTTAAACTCATGGTTGGATTAGCCATAATCATGAGTTTATCTCGTACATGAAGAAACAATAGGTCAGAGACAAGCTTGGTAAGAGGATCAACAACTTAAAATCGTGCAAGAAGATGAAGAAGTTATATTTTCTTATTACAAACGTGATGAAGAAGTTATATTTTCTTATTACAAACGTGATCACGAACAAAGTGTAAGTCCATTTCAAAGTGTTTTGTTTTAAGAGTGCATAACAAGATTCACACTCAGAAGAACCGTGCCAAGATTATCAGAATAAAGCTTTGGTTTTGGAACTTGAATGCGCAACTTAGAGAGAAGAGACTGAATCCATACAATTTCAACAAGGAGAGCTACAACCGCCTGATATTCTACTTTCATACTACTTCTAGAAGTCGTTTTCTGCTTGTGGGATGTCCATGAAACAAGATTAGATCCCATGTAAATACAATAGCCAATAGTGGATTTACGGTTATCAACGTCAACACCCAATCTGCATTTGCAAAGCCAATAAGAAAGGTCATCAAGTTGTGGCGAAGGAGAAACGCATGTGTAATAGTGCCACCGAGATAGTGTAAAATTCTCTTCACGACTTGCCAGTGGTGGAGCTTTAGATCATGCATAAATTGACAAGCACGATTAACAGAGTAAGAGAGTTTTGGCCTAGTTATAAGAAGATATTGAAGTGCTCCAACAACTGACTGATAAAGTGAAGGATCATGAAAATGTTCAGAAGAATTTTGTTTTAGACGAGAGGAGGATGCCATAGGAGTGGGTTTAGGTTTAGAATGTAGCATAGTTGTCTTTTGTAATAACTCACGTATATACTGTTCCTGAGAGAGATGCATGTCACCAGCAGATGTTTGAGAAACCTAAATTCCTAGAAAATGGTAAAGATTACCTAAATCTTTTAACGCAAAAGAATAACTCAAAGTTGTAATGAGATTAGTAACTTCAGTAGGTGAAGATGCAGTGATGATTATATCATCAACATAAACCAACACAAACATAGTATAAGATGAAGTAAATTTAGTAAACACAGAGGTATCACTTACAGTAGAACAAAAACCAAGATCACATAAAGTTGTGCTAAGTTTAGAAAACCAAGACCTGAGTGCTTGCTTGAGGTCATAGATAACTTTGTGCAATTGACATACGAGAGGGGGATCATGTGAGATGAACCCTGGTGGTTGCTGCATATAAACACGTTCGGGGAGATCACCATGGAGGAAAGCATTATCAATATCCATTTGACGAATAGTCCAGTTATTTGCAACATTGTGCGAAAGAACAATGCAAATCATGGTGTGTTAGATGATAGGACTGAAGGTTTCAGTGTAGTCAATTCCCTTGGTTTGATTGAAGTCTTTGGCAACTAAGCGTGCCTTGCAACGTTGAAAAGATCCATTTGCATGCAACTTGGTCTTAAATATCCACTTACAACCAACCAGAAAGGCATTGGAAGGAAGGGAAGTGAGTGTTCACGTCTTGTTTTTTAGAAGGGTTAGATACTCATCAGTCATTGCTTGGGACCACACGGGAGAAGCAATGGCTTCCTTGACAGAAGAAGGAAGAGAAGGAATAGTAGAAACAATTGTATAAATTTTGGGTTTAATGGTGCCTACCTTGGCACGAGTGATCATGGGATGAAAATTAGTAGGAGCAAGACATTTAGTATTATCAGTTGCAAAAGCACCAATTTCAGTAGGAGAATTGATATTAGAAACAACATGCTCATTACCATAATTAGTATTAGTATGAACAACAGTCAATGTTGGTTAAATATCATATGTGTGTGATTATCAGGAACAATAGGCATAGTAAAGCTATTTGAGTTCTCGTTATATGGAAAAGCAGTTTCATCATAACGAACATGACGAGAAACAATAGTCTTAACAGTGGGTATGAGACATATATAACCTTTGTTGGTTGGACTGTATCTGAGAAAGAGACAACATTGTGATCTAAACTCAAACTTATGGCTATTATAGGGACGTAAATTTGGATAACAGGCACAACCAAACACTTTAAAAACATTATAATCAGGTTTGCGTTTAAACAACATAGCATAAGGATTATCACCATTCAACACAGGGGTGGGAAGCGCATTGATAATGTATGTGGAAGTGATAAACACTTTTGCGCAGAAACGACGAGGCAAAGAAGAGGTTACAAGAAGTGTTAGGCTCATATCAACAACGTGCATGTGCTTTCGTTCAATAGAACCATTTTGCTCATGGGTGTAAGGACATGTAAGTCTATGTTGAATGCCATAATGTTCAAGAAAAGGTTCAAGTCAAAGAAATTCTTTGGTGTTATCTATTTGATTAGAGCAAAGTTTATAATTTGTTTGGTTTTCATCACAGATTTTGAATTTTTAAAACACAAAAGAAACCTGATATTTAGTACGAAGAACGTATATCCATGTATATTTTGTGTAAACATCAAGAAAAGAGATGTAGTACCTTGCACCATTTGAAGCAGGTATAGGAGCAAGGCACCATACATTAGCAAAAACAAGTTCCAACGGACAAGAGTAAATGGTAACAGAAGAACTAAAAAGGAGTTGTTGATTTTTACCAAGCATACAAGTAGAGCAAAAATTGATATCAGAAGAACAACGTATATTACAATTATATAAAATTTGTTTTAAAGTTCAAGGATGACAATAACCAAAGCGTTCATGCCAAACATTGGTTGTGGGTTTATTAGTTACAAAAGAAGTATGAAAAACAAAGGACGAATGAGGAGTGTGCATGGTTGGAAAAGTGTATAAATCATCCTTAAGAATGTCGCGAAGAAGAACTTTGTTCGTAGCGTGATCAAAAACACAACAATGATCACCGTGAAATTGAAAATACACACGATTATCACGAGCAAACTTAGAAACACTAAGTAAGTTTTTGGTTATCAACGGGACATGTAAAAGATTGCTCAAGATTAAGGGTTTATTAGTGAGAGAAGAACGAAAAATTGCATATCCAATATTAGCAATAGACAAACCCTAAACCATTACCCATTTTAACAGTTTCAGTGACTTTATATGGTTGCTTGGTTGAGTAGACAGTGGGATCTTTGTTACATGATGCGTAGTACCGGTGTCTGGATACCAAAGCGGATCCTCAATAGTGGAATTAATGCCCAGAAGGGACGCATCGTTGGATTCTGTATCTGAGATCAAAAACTGAGAAATATTCGCACGAGGAGGTGGATTAGGTTTATGGTCATACCATTGCCAACATTGGAGAGCAGCATGGCCATATTTTTCGCAAACTTGACACGTTGGTTTGGAAGAATTCCAAGAACCATAGGTTTGGGAACGGGAGATGCGAGAACCATGGGAGAAATTTTGTGAGCGAGAAAACCCACAACCACCACGAGTACCATGGAACTTGGGATTGACATTGTAATTGGTGGGATTCGAAGGCATCCAAGATGTGAGAGTGACAGTTGCAGGAAAGCTGAGAGGATCGAGTTGATGATGACGTTCAAGATGTTCTTTTTGCACAAGAAGAAGAGTTTTGATCTTTGCAACTTTATAAGGATTGATTATAAACAAAATGGAGGCAACAAAAGGATCAAAATCAGGAGGAAGACCATCAAGGATGGTTTCGATATGATCCTCAACAGATATAAGAGTGCTTACAGCAACCAACGCATCCACCGTGCGTTTAATATCCAAAACGTATGTGGAGATCAAACGATCTTTCTTTGGATTCTTTAAAAGAAGTTTCAATTTCTTTATCTGGGCTCGAGTATGAGAAGAAAAATACGTGTAACGTATGTCAGATCTGCACTGCAGAGCTAAGACACACCATTTGGGTTAAAATCGGAGTGGTCATGGATGCAACCACCAAATCATCTTGTTGCTTGTAAGAGATGACAGAATGATTGTCACTGATAGTGCCATCGGCAGCAGAAAGGCAACGATGAGGAACGTTAGTCCCGTTAAGAAACGAAGAAAGCAACAAACCATCAACGGTGGCAAGAACCTGTTGTTTCCACAACATAAAATTTTCATCATCCAGTTTGAGCGGAATAGGAGTAGTAAAGTGATGCAGAGAGACAGAGGAGGAGCTCTTGGTGGAGAGAGCCTGGGTGGAAGAAGATGATGGTTTAGAGGAAGCGGTGGAAGCCATGAAAGAAAAACGGAGAAGAAAACTTTCTAGCTCATGATACCATGTGATGAGGATGAGAGAAAACAGAAAATGTTTGATATAAAACTTATGTGTATTATTGTGTTAACTGAGTAGCTATATATACACATGGTACCATAGAGAATATACATAAGGTTAAGTGTGGGTACCCTTAACAAGTCTTTAATGAAAAGGGAGAAGTTCACATGTAAATGATTCTCCAATGTTTAAGTCAGTAAAAGTAAGTTCTTAACAATAAGAGATTGGATATTCATAAGATAATAAGGAGGTGATATCCTTCTAGTGGATCGTTATCAGTCCTTTAGATTAGTCATATAACTATTATTCATTACTCATAAATAGCCCAGCATCATCTAAGACTCATTGATTAGGCCGTTTCACTTGTGATGGTCATTAATGCCAAGTAACGACTTAGTTACGAAGTGAACTGTCACCCAAGTTATAGTCGTTCCCCAATCTAAAAACGGACAAGTACATTTTTAATAGTTTAAAGGGAAAAAACATTCCAAATAATAATAGTTTGGTTGAGAAAAATGGAAATAAAATATTTCTATAGTAGTATTATTTCTATGAGATGTGAAACACGACATAATAAATTATATGTACAACATAATTTTATTTTCACTTTTCACGTTGTTTATAACTAGTAAAGCTAATTATACCACATCTTTTGTTGATTTTCTAATTTTCCTCACTTTTATTCAATCAAATCTAACCTTTATCTTTTAATATTTCCGTGTATTTTTTAAAGCACGAACTATTTTTATACATATTTGAGAAAAATCTTGGATTATTAAACCATTATAGTTTACTTGTGAATGATTGAGTGACCATAAAAAACATTCCAATAAAAATATAAGACCTAAGTTTTACTTTAAAATATTAATAATAATTATAATAACAATATTAATATCATTTATAATAATATTATTAACAATATTAATAATATTAAGAATATGATCTATATTATTAATAGTAATACTATTAGTATTATTGGAGAAACAAACAGACTATAAGAGAAAAGAGAAAGTAATAGGGGAAGAATTTTAAAGAGGGAAATGTAAGGTATTTGTCTTTTTAAAACTAAAATAAAATGCGAATTATAAGATAAAAGGAGGGTGAGAATATAAATCACTAAATGAATGTTTTTGTTCTCAGTCCATCTACAATAGTAAAAAGGGACTTTGAAATTAAACAGTTTTTTTGGATGAAGAAGACCCAAAACTTGGACTTCTTAATGGGTGATTTCTTTATGCACCTTCATGGGTTTCTTTCTGCACCCTTTACTTTGAAAATATTCAAATTGTCTTTTAATTTTTTTATTAAGCATTTATTAATTTTAGGATGTGAAATTCGTAGATATCTTCAATTATAAAATTTAAAAGTTAAAATTTGTGATTTTTATATTTTAAATTGTATATTTGCAATATAAGATTTTTATATTTTGAGTTATACATTGTAAAATAAAATAAAAATACATTTTATAATATAAAATTTATAATATAAATTTATATTTTGGATTGTAGAATCCATAATCAATATTTTCGAAAATTTTGAAAATATGAAATGCTGGAATAAAACGTCTTCAGTATGTTACAGTTAGTAAAATTGGTTTTATTTTTTTCCAAATATTTGAGCCCGTCTCAATTGGGCGTTGAATTCCATATTTTTCCATAGCGTTAAGTTCATACTCTTAACATGTTTTCTAAATATTATTTAATTTAATATATTATTTTATGATTCTGTGTAGATAATTTCCTTCAAAATATGAATGGGTGTAGATGTGGATTCACATGGACCAACTTTTAGTTTTCATAAATTAGCTAGATGCTTTTATTGATACTTAACTGTCTTGAAAAAATATGATTCTCTAGTCCTGTTTTGGAAATAGTTTTCATTTTAACTTATTTTAATAAACTATTTAAGTAGCTTATAGAAGAAAGCTATTTTCAGTTTATTTTTGGATTTTTACGAATAGCGGTTTTAAAAAGATATCTATAATCTTGGTAAGTTTTTATTGCACTGAGCTGAACCTTGTATATTTGTATTACTGAGAGTCTTCTTAATTTCGTGGCATTATTATAACAAAAGTACAAGTTTGTCTGCAGGAGAAATTGTGACCATTGATTAGCATGATTAGATTAACCAATGAAATGGTTACATGTGTGTCTAGAGGATTAAACTAGCCATACAAATCCAACACCTCATCAAATAAAGTGAGAGCATACTAAACTATGATGGAGTGAAGAGCAGAATAAAAATAATAGAAAAAGGGGTTAAAATAGAAACATTGATTGGGCCAGCCACACCTCAGCACTAACAAAGAGCATTCATGTGGTATCATATCATTCGATTTCAGTTATTACGTATGATATGACGAAACTGCCCTCGTCCCCCACACTGTGAATCTCTTACTCCACTGTCCTTTCTTGTCCGTTTTCAAGAGTCAGAGCCACCATGGACGGCGGAGGAAACCGAGCGGAGGCGGAGCGGTGGCTCTACACCGCCAACAAGCTGCTTAGCGCACGCGACCTTCACGGGGCGCGCTCCTTCGCGATCCGAGCGCGAGAGTCCGACCCGACTTACGAGGCCTCCGAGCACCTCCTGACCGTGATCGACACGCTCCTGGCGGGAGAGTCGCGAATCAACGACCACCGTGACTGGTACGGGATCCTCCAAATCCTCCGCTACACCACCAACATGGACCACGTTGCCTCCCAGTACCGCCGCCTCGCCCACCTCCTCGATCCCAGCCGCAACCTCTTCGCCTTCGCCAACCACGCCTTTTCCCTCGTCAACGACGCCTGGTCTGTACTTTCCAACCCAGCCAAGAAAGCCATGTACGACAGCGATCTCCGGCTGCTCACCACTCCACCGCCGCAGTCCCCGCCGCGTCCTCCTCCTCCTGTACATTCCCAACCCACGTCCAGGCGAAACCCTAGATCGAGGGCTAACACGGCCGAGGCGACTCGGCCGAACTCCAATCGTCCCGAGTCCGCTGAGTCTACTCGAACCATCGGAAACGACGGGGTAACGAGTTTCTGGACCTCGTGCCCTTACTGTTACGTTTTGTATGAATACCCGAAGGGGTACGAGGAGTGTACCTTGAGGTGTCAGAGTTGTCGGAGGGGGTTTCATGCGGTGGTGATACGGTCGCCACCGCCGTTGACTGGGAAAGACGGTTCCTATTGTAGTTGGGGGTTTTTCCCGTTGGGATTTTCTGGGAATTCGAAGGACGTGAACGGGTTATCCTCCAATTGGAACCCGTTTTCCCCTTTGTTTCCTTGCCCTTCGAATGGGCCGTCCTATAGCAAGCCTAAGAAGAATTGGGCTTACTATGATGACGAGGCTGCCGCCGCGTTTATCGACTTATCCGACCCCAGTGACGATGATTCCGGTGATGGAGACTGGAGGGTTGGGAAGAGGAGGGGGAAGAAGAGGACTAGAGTTAATAAAAATTCTGGTGATGCAAGGAGGGAAACAGTGGAGAGACCTGGGAGGGGTGTCCATACAGAGCATGAGAATGTGGGTTCCGCTAATCCTGCTACAGCTGCTAGTGCCAATGCTAATGCCAAAGCTAATGCTAATGCTAATGCTAGTGCCAAAGCTAATGCTGGCTCTGCTTTGCCGTCTGGTGCGAGGGCAGAGTCTAGTAAGAAGGCTGCGTTAGGTGGTTCGAGGAGGAGGGGTGCTGGAAACTTGGGGAAGTTGGATTTGAATGTGGAGTTCAGCAATGAGGTGGAGGAGCCTTCCCGTGGAGTGCGCGATCGCGAAGGGAATGCTGCTGGACATGCTGAGGATAATATTGAAGGGATTGGGTTTTTTGAAGGCCTTGATGAGTTCCTCAGTAGCTTGCCCATTCTCAATGTTGTGGCAGATGATAAGGTTAAGGGTCACTAGTCTTGTAGATGCATTTTTTTTCCTGTTGTTGTAGAATTTAGATGCTGTTACTTTTATGTTTGTACCAGATGCAAAAAATGATGCTGAGCTATTGTGAATTCTTGTATTGCTAAATTAAGTAATAATTTGCGGCAATGTCTCTGCTTTAGTTTTTGAATTATTTGAGGAGTATTACTTCATTTTTCTGTAGATTGTTGTTGTATAATATATATAATAGTTCATTGATGTTTTGATCATGTAAACATACTTATTACTAAAGCATGGGAGAGTTTGCTCTGGACTTTTCCTTAGTTCTTGACTCCAGACTGTGTTTGAAAACTCTAATGCATAATATAAGTATTATCTGTTGGTGCCTAACGCCATTTTTTTGCGATTAACTTGTATGTAAAGAAATTTTTAATCCATTTTAAATGTGTCTGTTTAAATTTTGTTTTTTGTGCTGTTGTTTTCTTCAACCGCGTTGTGTTGCTTAGCTCTCTGGTTTTGCAAGGAAAAATATTTTTGGGTGAATATTCCCCTTGTTAGTTATTTGACTTGTTTCTTTTAGTTTACTGTGTTCAATTGTTGTGACAATGAAATATGTTGTGAGAGGGTGTAATTCTGAAGAAACATTTATCCTGGTGTTTAAGTTGAGGCCACATGTGTTATCTTCCGTTGCATACATTCTTTTCCTTTCATCACATTCCTATTATACTATGTTTTATCCAGGCTTAAAAACATCATAATGTGTTGTTTTAAATAAAAAATTGTGGGATGCGGTGATACCTGTTACTGTTAACTACTCATGTAATTTCTTGCCACTCGTGATTTGAAAAATAGACTTTGTTTACCTGATTCAGCAATTTCAAAGTTCTAACTTACAGTAATTTGGTCGAGCCCAACATGGCATCTCTCTTTCCAAAGCTTACATTTGGTTCCATTAAGAATAGTTTTCTTGATCTCAACTGTTAATGTGATCATAAGTTCTTAACAAAGTTATACTTTCTTTTACCATTCGAGACATCAGGAGTTGTCTATATTAATAGTGATGAAGAAGGATAAGAGAGGTACTTAACGAAATTGGAAGAATGGTCTTCCTTTATTAGGTTGTTATGGTGATGTCTGCATTTTCCCCGTAGTTTTATGTTTGCACCGAAGGTTTGACTTCAAGTGTAATCAATATTATTTGGCAGTGATCTTACGGCAGTAGCCAAGTCATTGAATACAAAATAACGATAACTGCTGCAAAAGACCATAAATACACATTATTCTTTCAATTTAGAGCTGATTATTGATCTGAAGACAGCAAAACTCTCTTGGTCACTTACCTTTATTTGGATCAGAGAGGCGCAATATCAAAGATAAAATAGAGAGATTGCTAGGAAACTTTGAAAATAAGGAATAAAAAATAAAAAAAAACGAAAAAGGAGATGTTATGTTTAAAACAAAATCAATTGTATTTAACTTTTAATAAATTTCAATGCTATGTTGGAGCTGTGAGAAGCACATATATTAATTGTGTTTTAATATATGTAATGTTTATAATTTTTCATTAATTATTAATATATATATATATATATATATTAATAATTTAAATTTTGATATTTGGTGAAAATGTTTTAATTTTAATTTTAATTTTATTTTTTATTAAAACTTTATTATGATTTTAAAAAAATATATTTTAATTCTAATTTATATTTTAAAATTTATTTCTTATATTAATGTTTTTATAAAGTTTTTTATTCTATTACATCAATCAAATTATTTATAAATATTTCATTTATTTTTTGTACCGGTCGGATCCACACGACCGAACATGAGACTCAGCACTCGGTCTAAGCCGACTGACACAACTAATAACGAAACTAACCAATGACCTACTATTAGTTAATATGCTTTTATTAGACCAAATAACAACAAATGGCCCACAACAATTATATAAATAAGCATAGATCCCAAAGGATTAGGTACGTAATCATCTAGTACTAAATACTGAATGTCGAGTGTCGAAGTTTGACTTGAGTGTCGGAGTGTCTTTTGTAGGTACCATCCGAGTCCGGAAGTCAAGAGGAAGAGGAATGGAAGATAGAGAGTAGAAGGAGTTCGTTCGAGAAGGAGTGAGGTGCATACCGATCGACCGAGGAGTGGTTCAATAGTCCTCTTGGTTCCAACCCTGTTCGAGAACAATTGGTGTCCACCATGGGACCGAGAGAATTTGAAGAAGGAAGAAAGCAAATGGTGTCTACAAGAAGCATGGTGAACGAGAGAATGTTTGATGCTGAGTAGATGACGTTGCTGATGTCTCTGCAGAGGGAGATGGCTGATATGAAGCGGAAGAATGAGGAGGAGATCCTTGCTTTTCGATAGGAGAATGAAGAGATGAAGAGGAAGTTAGCAGAGGGGGTCCATCTGGCGGACCGGGTAACTCAGCTAGGAAGTCCCTCACCACCCACCGGCCCTTCAACTGTTTAAGAGCCAAAAACAACCCACACCCAAGAGGTTGAGTGATGTGAGTTGATTTTAAGATTGCACATTTTATGGGTTGCACTTTGTTTATAGTTTTTTTTTTTTTTAAACAGAATATGTGAGAAACCCAAAGAAGATTCCCACTGGACACGAACTTAACCAAGTGGTTAAGTAAGTGTGAAGATTCACTTCTAGAGGGCAAAGAGAAAACACAATTATATGGTGTTGATGATGATGAGGTGTGGAATTAAAGGACATATAAGGAAAAGAAACAAGATGGAAACCGAATAGGAAAGGAAGAACACAAGAACATAAAAAGGAATGGAAATGACGCAAAAAAGAAAGGAAAAAGATGAAGAGATGAAGAAAGCTTATGGAAAATGGAGCACCCACTTAGAGGGTGAGGGAATTCCACGATGAGTGGTGAGGAGCCGCCACTTGAGGTGCACTACTCTCAAGATAAGACCCAAGAACAATTTAGGAGATAAAGCTTACTAATCAATCAAGCAGAGTTTATTTTCTTAATTCAAATTCAAGTGTGAAACACATGAGGCAAGACACTCTATTTATAGGAGAGAGTGTCTCGGAGAACAAGATAGAGGGTTAGGGTGTCATTTGTGAGAAATCTTCTAGAAGGTAGGTCAAAGAAACCCTAAAACTAGAAGCACTTGTCATGAAAGGTGGGTTTGACACAAGCCCAAATTACTAAGCACACCCTACTCAAATTACTAAGCACACTCTACTCTAACTTATTCTTCTATTTGGATCTCCCTAAGTGAGCTCAATTTATTTACAAACATTTGTCTTGTAAGAAGACCAGAAGAAAGAACATTTGATGTTCTGGTTTATGCCTATTTCTTCTGATGATGAGGTCCTTCCGATATTTGGTGGAACCTTGTCTTGTATGCTGAGATGACTTATCAAAGTGTGAAGTGTCTCTTGTGTCCTTGGTCATCTGCTTGGCTAATTGGGTTGTATCACCGAGGGTGAATCCTATTTGAACGGGTCGATCCCCACGACTAGCACCCTGAACTTGTTTTGTAGGCATTTGTTCATTGATTATGTGATGGGGGCACAATTGCCGATTATGTGGAAGGGCCTGAACATAGACTGTTATGACGGGACGACCGACCCCGATGAGCACATAGACGTGTACATCACGCACATGAGCCTATACACCTCGGACAACGCAGTCTTGTGCCGAGTGTTCCCCACGTTGCTGAAGGAAGGAGCCTTGAGCTGGTTTGTAAGGCTTCCTCCAAACTCCATCGACTGCTTTGAGACGCTGGTGTTTAAGTTTGGGACACGGTTTGCTACTAATCGACCGCACCACCTGACTTCAATCACCCTGGTCAACATTCTCCAGGAGAAGGGAGAATCTCTTAGGTTGTTCATGGAAAGGTTCGGTAAGGTGGTCTTGAACATCCGGAATCTGAGTTCGGACGTGGCCATCCATCACATGGTCATGGCCCTCCAGCCAGGGCCATTTTTCGGATAGTTTGTGCAAGAAGCCAGCTGCAAACCTGGATGAGCTTAGACAAAGAGTCGCTAAGTACATGCAACTAGAGGAGTTGAGGGAGTATAGGAGTCAGGCCAGGGCTGTGGCAGGTGGAGATAAAGGGAAGGATAAGGAGAAGGAGCGCCTGAACCGACTTGTTGCTGGTCGAGGAGATAGGCACAAGGACAATCGGGGGCCCCACTTTACAAGGTATATCCCCTTAAGAGTTAATAGGGGAAGGATTTTGGACGAGGCTTTGAGTGGCGACCTAATCTCACTGCCAAGAAGGGTTGCGAGCCCTGAGAATGCTGATCGGTTACGTACGTGCCAATACCACTAGAACAGTGGGCACACCACCGAAGAGTAGGCGCTAAAGGATAATATCGAGGAACTTATCCAAGCTGGGTATCTCCGTCAGTTTGTGTAGTGGAGTCGAGGTTCGGAGCGGCCTCCAAGGAGGGAAGAAACAATTGAGCGGAGGGATTACACCCCTCGACGGACGAGAAACGACTTCGTCGACTGGAAGATTGGCCAAGGCAGAAGAAGCCTCCTGGAAAGGAAGGAGACGAAGGAAGGGGTGGCCGAGAGGTCATAAACACCATTGTTGGAGGCTTCGCTAGGGGAGGTAGCTCCAACACGACAAGGAAGAAACACATGAGAGTAGTGCAGCAGGTGAACATCATATCTTTCCAACCAAGCATGTCGCCCATCACCTTCACTGACGAGGACTTCAAGGGTTTTGACCCTTCACAAGACGATCCCATGGTCATAACGGTTGATATAAACAACTTCTTCATCATGAAAACATTGGTGGATCAGGGGAGTTCGGTGGGTCATCCTCTACTGGAAGACGTTCAAGAAGATGAGGATCGCCGGAGAGGAGATAAAGTTGTACAGTGATTAGGTTGTCGACTTCTCGGGTGAGAGAGTGGACACTCGAGGCTATATTAAGCTCTACACTACATTTGGTGAGGGTAAGGTGAACAAAACCATCAAAATTCGGTATCTGGTGATAGATGCCAACACCTCCTATAACATCTTGCTCGAACGACCGTTCATTAAGAGCAATCGTCTCTACCCCTCATTTGGCCATGAAATTTCCGTCGGCTTTGGGAGACAACCTCACAGTACACGTAGATCAGAAGATTGCAGGAAAATGTTATGTAAAAAGTTTGAAGATAGAGTCTACGCGATAAGACGACTATCACGGTCGATCCCCCAAGCGGAAGTCCTCTTGAGGACGAAAGTCCCCTCAACGAGAAGCTCAGCTAGAATGTAGAGAGCATATTGTTGCTCTTGTCAATCTCGACCCCCAACGACCGAGCCGATACTCGAAGCTAAGGAGGACTTACGTCGGGTACCTCTGCTCGACGAGGATCACACTACCAGTGCGGGAACAACAATGGTGGCTGCCGAGGCCGAGATTGTACACCAGGCATTGAAAAAGAATGTCGGTCTTTTTTCCTGGACAACGTCTGATATACCGAGAGTGAGCCCGTATATCATCACTCTCAAGCTTTTAGTTTACAAGGAGGTTCGACTAATGGCTCAGAAGAAACGCAAGCTTGGGGAGGAAAAGAGGTTGGCAGCAAGAGAGGAGGTCGAGGAGCTCCTGTCGACTGACTTCATACGAGAGACCTGCTACATTACTTGGTTGGCTAAAGTATTCATGGTCACTGAGGCCAACGGCAAATGGAGGATGTATGTGGACTACACAAACCTCGATAAGGCGTGCCCGAAGGATTCATACCCACTCCCTAACATCGACCGGCTGGTTGATGGTGCAGCATGCCACAACATCCTTAGCTTCTTGGACGCATACTCTGGCTATAGCCAGATAAGCATGCATCTGAGAGACAAGGAGAAAATCACTTTCATGACGGACAAAACAAATTACTACTACGAGGTTATGTCATTCGGCCTAAAAAATGTTGGAACAACTTACTAAAGGCTGATGGATAAAAATTTTAAAGGGGTGATCGGCCATAACATGGTGGAGGTCTAGGTACGCGATATCGTCTTGAAGTGGGAATCGTGCCACTAGTACGTGAAAGACTTGGACGAAGTCTTCAAGGGATTACGAAGGACGGGAATGAAGCTCAATCGGGAGAAGTGGCGTTCAACGTGGACGGGTGAAAGTTTTTGGATTTCATGTTGACTCACCGGGGAATATAGGCCAACTCGGACAAATGCATAACTATAACCGAGATGAGAAGCCCTCAGAACGTGAAAGAGGTGCAACAACTTATTGGTTATCTCATCGCCCTCTCAAGGTTTGTCCCTCGACTGGCCGAGCGAACTCGGCCAATAGTGCAACTTCTTCGGAAGGCAGCCAAGTTTTGCTAGGATGAAAAATGTAAGGACATCTTCCAACAGCTGAAGGCATTTTCATCTTCACCGGTAGTGATCCACAAGTCGAGACCCGACCGACCGATGATCGTTTGCCTATCGATCTCGGAAGAAGCGGTAAATGCAATTCTAGTGTAGGAGGTCAAGAAGGAGGAGTGTCATGTGTACTTCATCAGTCGAATGCTCCATGCGAACGAGACGAGGTACCAGAGGATAGAGAATTTCGCATTCACCCTAGTCTTGACGACCAAATGGATGAGAACTTACTTCCAAAATCATGTCATCTTGGTAAGAACTGACTACCCGATCTTTAAAATTCTTTCTAAACCAGATCTTACAGGGCGCATGATATAGTGGTCGGTAGAGCTCTCAGATTTCGATATCTGGTATGAGGCAGGGGAAGCAATAAAATCTCAATGCTCTGCTGACTTCTTAGCCGAGCAAACCCCTCAATAGGAGCTATCGATCAGATGGATTTTCTTTGTCGATGGATCATCCAACAAGACAGTATGTGGAGAGGGAGTGTTTCTCGAGGGTCCAAGTGACCTCATTCTCGAGCAGGCGTTAAAATTTGAGTTCAAAGCCACCAACAACCAAGCCGAGTACAAGGTCATCCTTGCCGGTTTGGACCTGACGTACGATATGACAGCTCGCAAAGTAACGTGTAAAAGCAACTCCTAATCGGTGGTCAGTCAGATAAAGGGAGAATTTGAGGTGAAAGAGCCTTTGTTGCAAAAGGTGTTACCATACAGTCTCTAACCTCATCACTCGGTTTGAGAGGGTGACAGTAGAGCACATCCACAGATCAGTTGGTTGACCACAACTAAGAAGAAGAGCTACCATAGATCTGTCGTATAGATCAACCTACAGACTCCTAGTGTAGGAGAGGCCGAGTGTTTGGCCCTGACCAGGGATGACACCTGGAGGACCCCAATCATAAAATACCTGGAGCTCGGCATTTACAAGCCGGAGGAAGAGAAGACTATGAGGCAACAATGCGCGAGGTATACCTTGATCAGTCGGGACCTCTACAGAAGAGGATACTTTAGACTGTTGCTGAAGTGCATCACCAAGGAGCTGGCAGAGTTTGTCCTACAAGAGATCCACGAGGGAGTATGCGGGAGTTACTTTGGCATGAGAACTATGACAGTGAAGAAATGCATCAAGTGACAAGAGTTTGGTCCCTTGTTCCATCTCAAGCCCGAGACACTCCGTAGCATGGTGTTCCATGACCGTTAGCCATATGGGAAATGGACATCAGTCCCTTTAAGCCCGGGCAAGGGAAAACAAAATTCCTCTTAGTCGGGATAGATCACTTCACCAAGTGGATTGACGCCGAGCTTTTTGCATCCATTTCAGCTAAAAATGTCCAAAACTTCGTGTGGAAGAACATAGTATGCCGGTTCGGAATCCCCCACAAGATTATAACTGATAACAGTTGGCAATTCATTGATTGATGACTTCAATCTTTTTACGAGGACCTCAACATCAAATCAATAATGAGCTCGGTTGAACACCTTCAGACCAACGGGCAAACCGAAGCAGCTAATAAAGTCATCCTTAATGAGTTGAAGAAACGACTCGCACGACAAAAAGGCGTTGGGTCGAGGAGTTAGTGGAGGTCCAATGGGCGTATCACTGCACACCCCAAACCACAATACAACAAACACTTTGTAGCCTAACATATGGCATCAAGGCCATGATCCCGATTGAGGTGGGAGAGTCGTCCCTCAGACGACAAATCTTTGACTTATCCCTCAACCAGGAGAGTCTATCGATCGGACTTGATCTTATAACCGAGCTCCGAGACAGGAGTAGAATTCGTGAAACCGCATGAAAGCTTTGAGCAGCCAGGCGGTACAACGCGAGGGTTCTGCCGAGAAGCTTTCAAAAAGGAGATCTCTTATAACGAATGCAAAGTGAGGTCAGGAAAATAGATGAAAAGTTCTCATCCAACTGGGAGGGCCCCTTCCGGATCCGAGATATTTTAGTTGAGAGGGCATACCACCTAAAGTGTTTATGGGGAAAAATTGTACGCATACCTTAGTCGGTGTTCCTTCCCGATACCTAAAGACTCGGTTTGGCCAAGGATGCATACCTTAGTCGGTATTCCCTCTCGATACTGAAAGACTCGGTTCGGCTAAGGATGCATACCTTAATCGGTATTCCCTTCTGATACCTAACAACTTAAGCAGCAAGAGGATTCGTATTGACCGGTAAACCGACCGAGCAATAATTAAAGAAATACCGATTATTATAACTTTCATTATTAAAAGCAGGAATGGAGAAGAGCGGTCAATATATTGATTTTAGCAAAAGGAGGAGGTCACACCCCGATCCCAAGGGAACAAAACATTAAAGACTAAAACCTATTTATCTTCATTTTCATCTTCATCAGCATCCATCAGCGTCGAGCTCCAGAGCTCAGCCAGCTCAGCCAACTCAGCGAAGGTAACCATCTGACCCTCATATACGTCTTTGTTGGCGTTAAAGGCACCTTCCAGTGATGGACCCTTGTGTAGCAGGTGATCCTATTGGACTACTTGGTTTAAGGTCTCGCCCAGCATCAGTAGGACATTCCCTTGTTGAGTCTCGAACTTGTTTCCACAGACATCTTCTTAGCTTCAAACGCCGAGTTCTCCCACTTTAGCCCCTTCTTGGCCTTCTCTAGTTCAGCCACCCTCTTCTTTTCCTTCTCCTCCCACACCACAACCCGACACCGAATATTGCTCAACTTGAGCTCGACCTTCGCTTGGGCCACCCTCAACTTATAAGCCAACGCCACTTCTAGCGACGACTTCATGGAGGTGGTGGCCTCTGACAGCTCGTGCTCTAGTTGAGATATCTCCTCAACCTTCCGGTTGCGAGTATCAGCGACCAACCGAGCCAGCACAATCGCTCGGTAATGCAACTCAATTACAGTCGAGAGCAGTTCGTCTTCGGAAACCAGAAGAGGGGATCTCGGTCAGCATCAACCCAATTGAATGCCCCTGGAGAACTTGGAATCTCCTCCAAGGAGCACCAAGGGGTGGCCAGTGGCAACAATATCAGTTTGAGGGGTCCTAGTTAGTGAGGGACTCTTGAGCCAAATGGGAGAAGGTTGAGGGAGTCACCTCGGCGTACCACGTGGAGACCGAGTGGTTACAACAATGTCCTCCCTCTTCCTTTTCTTCTCCTTATGGGCGATGGAAGGGTCGGTTGCCCCGACAGTGGAGAGGTTACCGAAAACAACCGTCTCCCAACTTTCTTTGGCCATGTTGTCGATTTATTGCGGAAGGCGGTCAACACGTTGACCACCTGTGGAGCTTCTTTTTTCATAATGCCAACATCAGGAAAAAATGCGTAAGTAAACAACATAGGCTGACCGAGGAAAGGAATGACAGAAAACACGAGCATACCCTAAAAATCAATCCATTTTTTAGAGGATTTTTACACAGACAAAAGCTTTCGGGTAGAAAGTCTCCTCGGGAGGCTATCAAATAAAGCGTAAACCTCCAGTTCCTCGGCATTATAGGCCGGACGAGGCCATTGCTTGAAGCAAGCGGGGGTCTTGGTCCAATACAAGCTCCCTACCCTCGAGCTCAATGAAGATTTTGAAAACTTTTCCCTTGAAGTTTTTATGAGGATGTGAAGAGGGCGAAGAGCGTGTTACTCGACCTACTAACAAGAGACAAGTAGCTAACAGGATCGGCCGAGTGGAAAGTATAATAATGGAGAAAGGTGGACAAAGTTGGATGGAGACGGAACATGTCACATATGAGCCAAAAGGTTTAGAGAGAGGCCCATGTGTTTGGGTAGAGTTGTGAAGGAGCAATGTTGAGTGCCCGAAAGACACCCATCGTGAAATCGTTGAAAGACAAAGCGATGTGCAAGTCTGAGAAAAGACAAGAATAAACAAAAAAGAACAGACCCTCTGAGGAGGCTTGACCATACAAATGGTGTCGATCGGTTGACAATAATCAATGACCAAGATTTCATCACGAGCATCTTACTTTAACATATTATGGTTATCCATAAAGGAGCCAATGGAGGACGAATCCCTGTAGACAGAGATGAACTCGGTGACCTTGGTATCGACCCAGTCAAATCCTGAACAATGGTATGACTCTTCAGCAGGACCTACCTGGTCAGCAACATCGTTCGGATCGTTGACCCTCACAAAGTTCTCCACGGGGGACAATGTTTGAATTGCTGCGATTGACAAAGGCTCGGTTGTGGAGGAATTGGGAGAGGAGGAAGACAGAGATGAAGACGGAGAAGAAGACGAAGGAGTTAGGGGAAGACATGACTAACCTCTCAGAGAGTAAGGAAAACATCGAGCCAGAAGGAATGGGTTTCGTAGGTCAAAACAGATAAACAGTGACACGAGGTGGTGGGGAACCACTATTTATAGCTTCAAAAGAGAGAGGAAGACTGTACGTCCCTCTCATCTCAATCGTTGGATCCTCCTCGATCCAATGATCCATGATGGATGGTGCCAAAACACCTAAGCCATCATTACGCGTGACGTCACGTGTTCGATGTTGCCAACATCACATCGCATCTCAGAAAGCACAATCGTCACAAAGACTCTTCGAATTCAAAAACTCCTCGAGCTTGGGGGACAAGTGTACTGGTCCGGTCCGCATGACTGAACATGAGACTCAGCACCCGGTCCTGGCCGAGTGACACAACTAATGACTAGACTAATCAATAACCCAATATTAATCTGCTATTATTAGGCCCAATAACGACGAAGGACCCAAAAAAAAAATATAAATAAGCACATATCCCAAAAGATCAAATACGTATTTATCTAGTACTAAATACTGAGTGTCGAATGCTGAAGTTTGACTTAAATGTTAGAGTACCTTTTGCAGGTACTATCCAAGTTTGAAAATCAAAGGAAGAGGAGTGGAAAAGCGAAAGTAGAAGGAGTTCGTCTGAGAAGGAGTGAGGTGCATACCGACTAACCGAGAAATAGTTCAATAACTCTCTTAGTTCCAACCCCTTAAAAAACTTTTTATTATATTTGTTCTTTAATATAAATAATTTTAACTTTACTCTTTCAAATATGCTTTTCAACCCAAGAAAACAAAAAGAAAACAAAAGATGTTGTTCAGTCTAAGTGTTATGTCAGGATTTTAAGTAATGATGAATTTTTTACTATATTGATCTACATTAAAAAACTAAAATTTAATTTAAAATGAAGAATATAGTTTTAAATATTAAATTATATCAGTGAGTCGATTTTAGTTTTAAAATAATAATTTGATATATACATTATAGTATACATACATTTTATAAAAATAAATTACTTTTAAAATTTTTTAAATAAAATTATTGTATTAGATAAGTTGGTCCATAAATTTAAGGATTTTAAGGACTTGTTTTTATGTGCTAATACAGTGTGTGAAATAATATGATAAGTGATGATTACATTTAAATTAATGTAATTTGGTAAAGTTGTGATATTATGGTTGGAATGTCAAGTGTCCTTGGTTTGTAAAATGCAGTTTGGTATGTTCTGTGTTAAAAATGTGGATTAATTTTATTAATCTGTCTTGTATAAAAGCATAGAAAATATATATTTTTAAATTAATAAAAAATATTTATAAAATATAAATTTATTTATTTTATTTAAATAAATTAGATAAATAATCTTATAATATTATTTTTACGATACATGCGTAATAAAATATAAATAAAAAATTTAGAATATTTTTCTTTCGAATTCAAATACCTTTTTGATTATAAAATCTGGAAGTTAAAATTTGTGTTTCGAATTGTACAATATTTCAGATTACACAATCTAGAATATAAATTTGTATTTCAGATTGAAGAATTTGAAATGGATAATTTGGTATTTTTCTTTTAGAATATGAGATTGCATGATGAAATTATGGGGTTGTGGAAAGAAATTTTTAAATTTTTAAGATATGTGAACTAATCTGCACACGTACTTGATCCATGCGGGTTACAGGTTATACGGAACGCGTCTAAGTGAGGCAACAAGTTGGGATAGGTAGTACGCCCATTTTTTTTTCAATAGGTTGCAGGATGACCTGCATGATCCGTCACAATTTGTCATACTTAATTGTGGGTTGGTTTTAGAATGTAACGAACAATAATATGTATAATTTATTACTTGAAAGGTAAAAATGGTAAATTAGGGTGTTGAGTTCAATTAGGGATGAGAATAATCCGTTAAGGCAATTTCTCGAGTGCACCATATCAATTAACATGCACCCAATCCACTATTAAAAAATGATAAAAATATCCTTTATAAACAAAGAAAATAACCTTACACAAAAGGAGCACCTAATCTACTATCAAAAAGTGATAAAAATACCTTTATAAATGACAAAAATAACGAGAATGTAAATAAAAATCACTTCCAGAATTTTTTATTCGAAAATATTTCAAATTTTAATATTTGGAAAATTTTCGGAAATCTTTAACCAAAATACATTTTTAATTTTGTGTCCTGGAAATTTTGTTCAGAATGTATTTTTTTTATTTTTAAATTTTATTTATTGTTTCAGATTTTCAAATTCAGAATAAGAATAATTTTGAAATTTTGTAAAAATATAGGGTGCAGGTCAAAATTTATATGGTACAGAAGGAAATTGCCTCCTATTAAACGTTAAAGATGTGAGTTGATTTTATTGATCTGTCATGCATAAGAGTTGGTCGGATAGTCAGCCGAATAAAAAAAAATATTTTTTAAATTAATAAAAATTAAATCTTAAATAAATTTATTTATTTTTATTTAAATGAATTAGATAAATTGGCTCACTATTATCCTCCTGACACAGGTAATAAGATATGAGTAAAAATTTTAGAATTTAGAAGTTAAAATTTATGTTTTGAATTATACAATTTATAATAAATTTAAAATATATGAAATTGCATGAAAAGATTATGAAAATCCAAAAAAAAAAAATTAAATTTTTAAAATATAAATATTATGTGGGTTAAGCTGCCCTGTCATTAACCTGAAGGGAGATACATTATCTTATGGGAGGCCGGCTTACACGAATTAGCGGATTGTAAAAGTAGTGGGTCTTATCTATAAGAAACTAAATACTGAAATCAATCAAAATGAAGGTCAAATTGCACAGTTAACCAATTCAAAACGGATGAAGTAATGATTACAGATGTGCCTATAAATATCATGGGCAGTGAAACTAAATGAACATAGAAAAGAAAAATCACCCATGTTTACTTTAGACTAGATAGTAAATTTGAGATGATTATTGTGAAGTAAGTGAGAGAAAAAAAATATAAAAGTTTGTGATTAATGTGACTATTGAAAATTTAATTAATTAATTTGTAAATTATAATTATTTTTAATTAAAATATTATTTTTAATTAAAATATTATTTTTAATGAAACATTATTTCTGATATTGGATTAAAACTAATTCCAGAAAAAATATAAATTATGTAAAATTTGACAAATAATATTTAAATATTTGATAAAAAAAACTTTTTTTTATATTAAATAACACTAATATTTTTATCTTTATTTTTTATAATTAATATAATTATTATATAAATTTATTTTTTTATTATAAAAGTATATTTATTATTATTATTATTTTTAATTATAATTTTATTATTCTTATTAATTATTCTAATAAATAATTATTATATTTTTTATAACATAAATTTAATTTAATATTTAATATTTATAATTTTTAAATATTATTTTATCATATTATATTTAATTATATTAAATTAATTATACGTTATATTATAATACATCATCAATAATATATATATATATATATATATATATTATTGATTATGTATTATAATATCGTATATAATGTATTATATATAATATAATTAATTATATATTTTTTAATAATTAATTATTTTATAATCTTTTATATTTAGATTGTAATTTCAGTTTAAATATATTTGAGTTTAAATAAAAAAGGTAACAGAGTAAATATGGTTCATATACGTAGTTTTTTTTGGTTTTCTTTCTAAGTAGGCGAGGAATGAAAAATTGTATATTTGTATTTTTCTACGCTCTTAAATATGGGCGATATAAACACATTTATCATTTATATTTACATTAATTTTGTAGAAAAAACATAGCCTAAGTGAAGAAAAAGATAAGAAAAAAAGAGAGAAAGAAAGGATGAAAGGAAAATTTAAACTAAGAAGATTTTAAATCTTCACACTTTATTCTATTAAGTAGTGTTCTACAAAGTAGCCCTCTAATTAAAGTTAAGGGGAGTGAGATTGAACTCTTTTTATATTGATTTTAATAAACTTAGGTTTGTTTTACTATTTATTTTGAATTATATATTATTATACTTCTTTTGTTTTTTTTTATATATTATGGGAAACTTTTCTACACATCCTACACAATTTTCTCTCTCTGAAGTCTATTATTTTAATCTCCCTGAACCCCATGTATGATCCAAACAAAGCTTTAGAACTTTTTAAGTATGGGAAGTTGATTTCTGACATTCGATAGGAAACTGAATTCCGAATTAGGTTTTGTATTTTTCTTATTTTTAATTTAAACAATAATTAAAAAAGAAAATTAGGAAAAATAAATAAAATCTTTTTTTTATGTAATTTTAAAATACGAATTGAAAAAATATTTTAATTATTTTACAGAAAAAGTGGTATAGGTAGAAAATGCACTATATAGATTCAATAGATGAAATTAACAGGTGAATAAAAAAGTGTTCTTTTCATGAGAATGTGACACTTTTTTTATTCAATGATTCTTAATTTTTTTTACTATATATAGCATATAGCTTATAGGTTAGTGTGATCCTTTTGCCATTTATTTTTTTTAAGTGGACCTAGGCTTCATTAAACAGAAAGTTATTGCCCTATTTGGACCATTGTGTTTAACGCACTGGTTGGGTATTTTTACCAAATAAAACGACAGAGTAATTTATTACTTATTGTTCTTGTTTACTACGCGTTTGACAATCCAACATTGCCGTGGTGAGTGGGAATGAAACCAGCATTATTATTGTTAATTAATTATTAGTTTTGATTTTGGTCCTAATTACCCAAAGCCACACATTTCATGTCAACAAATTTCATTTTTACATCTTTACAAAAGTATTTTAAGCAGAAAATGGTGGGCGGGCGGGAGCTTACTTAAAGTACTACCTTTTTAATAAATTTTAAAACAAAAAGGGGAAGGTTGAGTATGGAATTATAAACATAAATTAATAATATTAAAAGCGTAAAGAAAACAAATATCAAATATTATTTTTTGAATTAGAAAAACAAAAATTTAAATGAAAGCTATAATCTCATCTTCGGTGGAAGTTATTTGTTGGAAAACAAATTGAGACTAAGCTAAATCAAGAAGGATGGTGAATTGATTTTTAAAAATATATTGAAAACATAATGTTTTTTTTTTTTTTTTTTTAAAAAATTAATTAAAAATTAAATACAACTAATTGAGGAATTAAAATTGATAAAGATTGTACACAAAATAAAAAAACATGAAAGAATAATATGTAAATATTAAAAAATTATGAGAAAGATTACACAAAGTTTTAATCAAAACAAATTTTATATTTAAAATAGCTAGAATCCACTATTTTTATATTTCAATTACAACACTTGCGAAACATATACAAGACAAAAAAACAAGTAGATCAACTCCTAATAACACTCATTGAGTATGTGTACTCTTGGATCACACCAAGAGAAATACAACAAACAAATATTAAAAACCTTCAAAAGTGTAGCAATTCAATCCTTGAAAACTCAAGAGGAATCAATATGGGATTAACCAACAACTCAATATTGAAAAAAAAGTTATCATGTCACTATAGAAGCAACCACAAGTGAAGTTTCAACATTAATACACAACCTTTTTGAATTCTTTTAGAAAACCAATAAGGCTGAAAGATTTATTGAAGGATTCTTGGAATAAAGAGAGAATAACTCAATTTTTATCACTATAAACATTTAAGAACGTATTTTGTAATGTTTAAAAAAAAGATTAAATCAATGGTTCAATTTATAAAGTTTTTAAAATCTGATTCTGATACATTTAATCAATTATCTTAAGTTGTTAATTGGTTTATCTAATAAGAAAGTGAGTTTTATTGAAATACGCTCTTTGTTTTAATAGATTATGTTATCATTTAATCAATTATCTTGTTCTTCATATTTTCTTAAAAAACTTAAGAATTAGTCAACTATTAAGTTTGTTAATAGATTATTCTTAGGAATAATTTTGTTTGTTCTACGTTTTAATCCATTATCAGATTTGACAATCAATTAATTTGTTCTTAATTGTCTGGAGACACATTAAGAACAAATTAATCGATTACATAAAAATTTAATTGATTAATTAAAATCTTATTCAAAATATTTTAACCTTTCAAAACAAGTCTTTTTAATGATTAAGGTTGACATAAAACCGAAGCATTTATGATTTACCTTTTATGCAAGACTCACAAACATATGCTATGAAAGTTATAACAAGGAATACATTTTCAACACCATCCTCTTCAAACATTATCATCAAAATCTGCTTATTTCTTAGAAGAATCATGACCAGACTTCATTCTTAAAGTCCATAATTATTATTGATTGAAATATACTTCTTCTTTTTTATTGAACATAGACTGACACTTTTCAACTTGTCAGCTCATTCTGATTCGTCGGTTTGGCTGCTAATCCAACATTTATGAGACGGATTGTGACAGACTAACCCATTGATATTTTTGTAATAAAAAATTAAAACAAAAAATAGTTTAAAATATTAATTTTTTGTATTGTATCATTTGAAAGATACAAATATGTAATATTCTTGAAAGTTAAATCATTAACATTTATAAATTAAAATATAATTATTAATTATTCTGGTACATCCAATAGTTGTATATCGCTTAGGAGTTGAGGCCAAAAACAATTTAAATACAACATTTTCTCTTAATTAGACGTCCTTTAAAGACAATACCACAAATGTAATGATTAAACCCAATAGTATCATATCAAAAGATTTGAGGTTGAAATACGAATTATAATAAATTATAATAGATTAATTTAAGATAATAATTCTTTTAATTTATCAACTATATACAATAATTAAATAATTAAAAACTTAGTGAATATTTTTATAATTAAATATACTTTATATATATTGGCGAATTGTCGGCCCACTCTCTAGAATGGCCATTGAGAGAATTCAAGGAGTCTAATTTTGGATCTTAATACATCCCCCACCCTATTTTTAGCATATCAAATGTCAACTGAATCAAAACATATCAAACTAGCTCATTTCACTATTTTTAATAAAATAAATTAATTTTAGATTTTAATAAGTTTTAATATCTAATTTCTCCTTCTTTTCTCCAAAACTTAAGAGAAGTTCATTTATTATCTTTCTTAGAGAAATATACTCTTACAATTAGTAATTAACTCTCCCAGAGAGTTGAATCTACTCAACAAACACTTAAACTCAGTTTAATTAAAGTAGACTAGGTTATTTACTTACACAAACATTGTGCCTTACCATTAGAGTAAATGATAGTTATGATTCAAACAAAAAATTTCTTTTTGGTTTTCGGTTTCATTATTGTCAGTTGAATTACAGAAACTAATTATTCTATCAGGTTGATGATAATAAAAAAATACTTTATTTTTTATTTTTTATTTTTTTTATCGACAATAAAAAATAAATAAATGGGAACCACTTCAGGGGTGGTTCAACCCTTATACATAAAGAGCAAAATACCTTACCATACTCCTACCACGAAACACCTACCTGAAGAGTATACTTAAAAACTTAAATTTGAAGAGAAAAAAAAAAAATCATTAATAAAACTATTTAAATTTTCAAAAGCATAATTAAAAAGATTTTAAAATAGGTAAAATGTAAATGCCTCCTTAACAAAATAAATAAAATCTTGATTAGATAAAAATATCAAAAGTAAATACTATAAAAAAAAAGTGTCTAAAAAAGTTAGAGAAAAAAGATAAATGAGAAGAGTTATTTGAAAATTTATATAATAACTAATGGGAAAAAGTAGCCTAATCTTATAATAATCACATTAATTTTAACCACAAAATTTATTGAAGATCTACCTTTTTCAAATAGAACGATGAGAAATGTACAAGAAAGGAGATATAACAAATGAATAAGAGGGCAAAATTAAGAATACAACCTAGTTTTCTCGAGTTTTCATAAATGAAGATACGACGTTCTGGGCAGGTTTCATGAGGTTGAATGTAGGGGAAGGAGGATCGACAATGGTATTAACCTAAAAGCTAACCCAACAGCTGAAGGCAGAATCGACGGTGGAAGCATCAGACTCGTTACACTCAAGGATGGTGGAAGTGGCGACATGTTGGTGGCGCGAGGGACTGGAGGGGCCAGAAGGAGGGTTGGGAGAGGGAATCGAAGTTGGGGTGACAGGTGCTATTGGATATCTTGAGAGGGGGAAGGTTGGCGGGGATTGACGAATGGGATGAGAAAAGAAGGGGGTATGGGCATGGTTGCATAGGTTTCACGATTATAGAGTGAGGGTTTGTGTGAGGGTTTCGAAAGAGAAGAAATGATAGGATTTCATAGGGTTCAAAGATTTGTCAAATACAATGTTTTAGGGGAGAAATTATTTTTTGGGGGAAAATTATTTTTGGGAAAAAATAGTAATGTTATGGAAGAAATGTGGAAAATTATTTTTGGGAAAAAAATAAATGTTGTGAAAGGAACAAAAATGTGGGAGAATAGTCTACTTTCATAAAATGACGATTGTAAATGACATATTTTAAAGGAAAGATGTGACGCTTGTTAACTTCGTATTATACAGATAATTGTAACGATTTTTAATAAACTTCATATTAATATTGCTACAATTTATATGTTTTTTTCGTAGTTAAACATAATTTAGGACGAAATATGATTATTTATTTGTATATGAAACTTTATGTCATTAAAATATTATTTTCGTAACAGTTCATGAACTAATTAATAAAATAAATTTGTTGATATATGCAAAAATATTGAAAATGAATTTTGATAAAATTAAATAAAATTTAAACAGAAATAGTTATAAAAGATTTAAGTAAAGTTATAAATTTGTAAAACTTAATAAAATAAAATAAAATTAGTGTAAAAATTCAACGCCTAATCAACATTAAAACGTAGAACCGTACAATATAAAATACGGTGGAAGAAGAGAATTCAATTAAATAATGAAGCGCAAAATAAAATTAGGATGACTTGGTTAAAGCAGTATTCTCTTACAATTCATGAACCCAACTGAAAAAGAAAAACTACAAATTATCTTAACATAATACATCTAAAAATGTATTAAAAAATTCATAAAATAAAATAAAAATAAAAATAAAATTGATATTGTTAATATTACTATTATAAATTTATTTTGATTATTGTTATGATTATTTTTGTAATTATTACTTTTATAATTATTATTTTATAATTTCATTATTTTTTATTATTGTAATTATTATTTTTATATTATTATTATTTTATAAGTTTAGGTTTATTATTTATGTTAGTAGTATTTTATTATTATTATTATTATATTATAATAACATAATTTCTATTTTATATATTATTATTATTATTTAAAATATTATTGTTATTATTATTATTATAAACCGATTATGGTATATTTCCTCTTTGAAAAGTAGTTAGTTTTTGTATTAATGTCCAATTATCTTTCTTTATTCTTCACTGAGACACTTTTTCTACATTTTTCTTACAACATCCAAGCTTCCGTTTCTTCGTTTATATCTAGATACAAATAACATATGCTTCCTCGAACTTAGTCATCTGGATACCAAAACAGTGTAAGATTAAGAATATGTTGGAACCTAAGATCGGAGTTCATGGATGAATTATAATTTTTCTTAACCACTATAACAGTCCGATTCAATTTTAACTATAACACTTTACGAAGTTAGGGTATTAAGAATTAGCTATACACATGATATTGTGGGAAAGAGAAGAAGAAAGAAAATTTATGATAAAATAGATTCATTCTATGGTAATGAGTCTATCGACTCTAGGCACATACACTACATAGAGTAATGCAGAAATGCAACAGAAATACACGTATTGAAAGGCGAAAAGGAAATGGAACACTGAAAATTAAAAACTGTCTCCAACAACAGAAAACAAACAACACACAAGTTACATAATTTATGTGATCATTATAAAATCACTTATTAAACTTGACTGAAAGCATGCAGAATGACAGGAACCCTAAATCCAAATCCAAAGTAGAATGTTGGTTGAAGGTGGTGGAGAAAGGAATGGGATGTAAACTGATGGGACTTGGATATTAGGAAGAGTGTGCGAAGATGGCTATGCCCTTAAGAAAGAGGTGGCACAAGTGAAAGAGGTCTCACTGGGATTCTAGGTGGAGTTGGCAATGAGACTGGGGGTAGAGTTGGCAATGAGACTGGAGGTACAGATGGCAATGTGACTGGAGGTACAGATGGCAATGTGACTGGAGGAATTGTGACTGGAGGTACAGATGGCAATGTGACTGGAGGAATTGTGACTGGAGGTACAGATGGCAATGTGACTGGAGGAATTGTGAC
>Ga0123342_1000841_pt1 | contig 50474 bp, 23 predicted proteins | sample Turbeawhitnodule_FD_89960 | JGI IMG/M metagenome (GOLD analysis project Ga0123342, IMG submission 89960) | Root nodule microbial communities of legume samples collected from Mexico - Turtle bean Mexico white nodule | ecosystem: Host-associated > Plants > Roots > Nodule | place: Mexico: Nepantla...
AAGATCATGATGCTCAACAAAAGAAATGCCTACCCACTGAAGGCATTGAGACCATACCTGTTGAGCATATTTACAATCCATGAAGAGATGTTGACAGGTCTCTTCCTGTAGCAGACACAAGGGGTCTTGGATGGATGGTAAAAGTCTTGGATATTATCGTAACTTGTATTAAAAAATGAACTCCAAACAAGATAAACAACAGAAGAAGAAACACTGATAATGGTGTCTCACCGAAAAATTTCAAATAATCATCATAATTATTTATTACTCAGAAGCTACTGATACTTAAAAGTTCAAATAGTTAGTTTGTCCTGACAGAGATATACTAGTGTTTTTGGATGGCCAAATACATATAAAATACCTTTACAGAAAAGGCTTGCTTTTTTATCTTTTATTATTGTAAAGTTGTATATTATAATAATAGCAATTTCGTATGATTATGGTTCCATACGTTCATGATTCCCCTAGTCATTATATATGTTGAGCAGCATGTAAGATAATTTTATATATGTAGGGCTTCAGCAAAAAATCACAAAAGAATGACAATTTTGTAGCTAAGTTGTAAGCTTTGCATGTGGGAACAGGATGATCTAATTGTACAAGATTAGTTCTAATTTAAACCAATTGCAATGAAACCATGCAACAAGAAAATGTCAACAAGCCACAATGCAATATTGCATCTGAAATATAAAAAAGTTACAACTCACAAGTTGAGATTTGAGCCAGCTAAATTACTATTTGAAAATGTACTGAGGTAATGAAACATTTATTAAGAGTTTTAATTTTTTCCATCATTATATTTTTAATTTTTTTTTCCTTAAAAGACATAACCTTTACACTGTGAGAGATTTTTCAAATCATATTATAAAACTGAGAATTTTGATAAAGCTATTCCTTCCTCCCTCATAAATGTCCCATGAGTGTGTATGACTTTCTTTTTGTATGAAATGCCTTAATATATAATGCATAAGGTAATAATCACTTAATATGCAACATGCTTGTGATAATTTCAACAAGTAAATGAGTTAAAAATTTATTATCTTGCATGTATCTATGTATGTATAAAGAAAAAAATAATTTTTTTGTTAGTTGCCATTTATCTTGTGTTGAAGATGGACTATTGTGAAGCATCCCCCCCTATTTCTATGCTTCAAAACCTAATACAGAGGAAATATTTCAATCATAGCAAGAACCCCCTCCTCCTAGAAATGAAAAAAACAGAAGAAAAAGAGATAAAAATAAACATGTAAATACTAAGCAAAAGGAAAAAGTCCAACATGTGGTAGAGACTAGAGACAGAGAAAATATCAAAAGAACATAGATACTAACTGGTCTAACGGTATCCCGTAGCTGCACAAGTTCAACTACTCGATTAGTTGAAAGCCGCAAAGGCAACCTTGATAGTGTCTCATCTCGAGATATTTGTACAAGTTGTTCCTCCTCTTTTTTATTGTCCCAAAAGAACAATGCCACAAGAACAACAATACCTGCACAGCTGATTCCAGTGCTTAGTCATTTAATGAAGCAACGTAAAAGGTATCATCATCACACCCCACAATTATCTTGAAAGAAAACAAACTCAGAGAGACAAAGAGAGAGTAACACACTAAATTTAGTCAATATAAATTGATTCAGAATTGTTTGTTAGCAAGTTAAATATATCACTATTCACCTCCAATATTAATGGCAGCATTCCCAGAAGTTGCCAAGAGATCGGGAGCACCATCACCACCACTAATTGCACGAATTAGCCTGGGCACAGTAAGAAACAGTGATATTCCTGCAGCTGCTGTCAGTGCTACATAAAAGAATCTCCTAACCCCACGAAATGGTGCTTGAACTTCACTAATAAGTTTTAGATCTCGCCGAAAACTGTAGCCAATATCCTCCCCACCAAGCCTAGCCTGATTGTGTGGCAGAACAGTAGGAATCATTGTTAAAAACTTCAAATATTTAACATTCAATTAGACAGAATTACAATGAGGAACACAAGTTCCTTTCAAATGACTTTCCCCCCTGTAACCCTGACTATTATATTATCCCTCTGAATGATATCCTTTCATGTTTCAAGCTATCTCAACAGTAGCAATGGAGGCATGGGGTGGAAACATAGGAGAGAAAGACTTTATTTTATTAATGGTTTTACAGAATAAAATAACCTTCATTTAACACCTTAAACTTTTAGGAAACTCGGTCATTAACAGCTATGCACACAATATCAGACAACTTAGCATTACAAAATCCTTGATAACAAACTAGAAACCTCTTCTTGTAGTTCCTTGAATTCGGGCAAAACTCTGAAGGAGGCCAAATCGGGATCATTGAGTATGGTAGCAAATTTCAGGTTGTATTCCCTCAAAGCAGTGCGGAGACAATCAGCTGCTTTCTTTCCTTCTCCCCTTCAAGAAAATAATAACCAATGTAAAGAAAAAAATAGAAGTATTAGCTAACCAATGCCCTGATTAAATTGCATGGTTTTTTCATATGATTTATTACATCAAGAAAATGCAAGGAACAGAATGAAGTCAACAATTTTAGAGATGCCCACTTGCTTAGTCGTCTCGTTGCTAAAAGCCTAGGAAGTCCCAGGATTAGGAATTAAAACTCACAAAAGACATGTGGTGATGGCAAGTAGATACCATACCTTACCATTTCACAACATACAAGTTCCATGACTCAAGTAGTGGATTCAATCTGATTGAATAAGAACCACTGCCATATAGCATCACTAACAAATTCTATTAAACCATTGAAATCACTAATTACCAACTGAAAATTGTGTGATCCGTTCTAAAAAAGCATTATACCTGTATGCATGGCAGCAAGCTTTATTGTAGAACGCAGCTTGGGCCTCCACTGGATTAGGGTTCAAGGAAAGTGCAGTTTCAAACTGGGTTAAAGCATCTTTAACCTGAAAAAAAAAATCAATTAAGAAAAAGGAAAGAGCTTTTAAGGCCCCACTTAAACTACATGGTTCTGCTATAGAAGAATTAGGAGAGTGGAAGAAAAAGTTGAAGATAATAATAATACCCGTCCTTTGGAGAAGAGCTCGAGACCCAAATTGACGCAGGATTCAGCCGTTTGAGTATCAGCTTCTGGGGTCTGTGACGAAGAGCATGAAATCAGAGAAAATTGAATTTTTTTGCGTGAACGTAGAAGAATCGTAGTGTGAGAGGGAATGCATGGCCTTGTTATATTCCTCCAATTTGATTCTGAGAAGCACACGAATTGCTGCACTGCAACCACAGCCATTGCCAAGTTTCATATCTTTGTTTTCTTTAAGTGTTACTGCTATTAACGTGTTATCCAAACATGACACAATCTCAACCTTCAGTTTTGGCCAATTTTAGAAACGGACGATGAGGATCTCATGGTGCAGAGCTCCCTCATTTTGATTTTTAACGACGTCGTTTAATCAAATTTGAACATCAAACTCCTCTGTAAATTGCTCAAATTTTTAGTTTGCAAATAAATTTATTTCATTTTTATTCTCAAGACCACTCTGTCTAAATTTTTGTTTAAATTAGTAATTGTTTCCTAGGATTAAAAAAATAATTATTTTCCATTCCTAAATTATAAGAGATTCCTAACAAAAGTTACTCAATAGAAGCTAAATTATTAAGGTTTTGTTTCAATTTTGACTTAGTTAACTTCAACGACAATGCTTTCTAAGAGAGAAGTTACTTTTATTGGACATTGACATTGAAGATTTAATAAAAAGTAAGATTTAATTAAGATTTTAATATAATATTTATACAAACAAAAAACTGAAAGTACTATACTATTTTATACTAGTACAGCAAAAGGAGACTTGTGCCCTTTTAGAGACATCCATAAACATCTAAAACAAAATCAGTAGAGGAACTGATGTGACATGCAAATAGCCATTATAGTAGAATTGTTATTGCTTGATTACATATAGATACAAATTGTTCTCTTGTGCATAATTAAGGATGTAGTATTTCATGTAATCCATGATTACTAATGGCTCCAAATTCAGATAGCACGTCACACTATCTTAAAGACAGTTTAAGCTTCAGCGGCCAATGTTCAAATGGGAAATTAGATTTAGAAAATCCACAGGCTTATGACAGTTTGTCCACATTTTGTGAAATCGGAAGCTTATTTCTTAGAGTAATAATGGTACGCAAGGCTAGATTGTGAAAGTGCTGGAATAGCATTTATTTCGTGAAATGGATTGAAACATGGTTTTTCACCTTAAATTGACTCTACTAGTTTGTTTGTTTATGTTTTCACATTAAGAATGTGATTTGTATGACATGTTGAAAATTAGATCTCTATGTTCTATCCAAGTTAGAGAAGGTTGGTGGGTAAATTAGGGAATGAAAAGAAATTAACCAGACAAGGAAAAATTATTATGGTATATGAAAGGTACACTTAGAAATCTTGAATCCCTTTTATTTTCTTTCGCAGCTGTACAAATGTCTAACGGCTTTGCAGATTAATCAAAAGTGGTCAACTCTGTTACTGCAAGTTTAACCATGTTATAGGTGAAAGGTGGCTAATACACTGTTACAGTTAATAGAAGTAGTACTTAACTTTGTTGAGTAATTGATTAATAAACACGTATCTCATATACGATCTTTAAGAGATTTGGAAATGGCCTAAAATAGGCAAAACAGAAACAAACAACTACTACCGCCTAAAAACAGTGCCAGCAGCATCATACAGCAGATGAAGACCACAACATGTGTTTCTTCCTGCACCCATACTTCAAAAAAAATACCTAAATTACACAGTTATAAAGTGCAGAAGTTAAAATTTATGATTTTTTTTATTACAGAATGTACAATATTGGACAATTTGAAATAATGCTGGAATTGAAATTTTGTATTTCAGATTCTAAAATCAAGAATACAAAGAACAAGAGTTACGAATATGGCAACCATTACTCATCGACTTAATGGCTGTGTGGGAATCGTTCACTATAATAAGCTTAGAGAATTGCACTCAAGAAACTAAAACATGCTCAGTACCCACGTCGAAAATGCCTCTTCTGAGAAATTGTACAAAGTAAGGACAGGCGGGGATATAAGCCAGAGGGGCTGGCAAGGACGGAAACGGAAGATATTGAAAAGGCAGATATATAGTTTTGCTCGAACCAATACTACTTCTCCACTTCGTAAACCGATCCTTGTGATTTTACAAAATACAACAGTATTCATGAACCTTAAACCAAACTTTTAATAAAACCAATTCTCAAAGAAATTTCAACTAGGATGAAATACCTTATTCATAGTAAAAAAAAAGATCAATTATTTTGCTCAATGTAGCGCTTGGCTCCCTCCAAAGTATTCTTCAGCAACATTGTGACAGTCATTGGACCTACACCACCAGGAACAGGAGTAATCCAACCTGCAGTTTTAGATGCTTCCTCAAAATCTACATCTCCAACAAGCCTGTAACCAGACTTCCTTGTTGGGTCATCAACAGCATTTGTGCCAACATCTATGACTGCAGCTCCAGGTTTGATCCAACTTCCCTTGATCTATTAACATAAATAATTTCATTATGCATTAGCGAACTCTCCATTAGGAAGAAGATTGGTGGCAGTAACTACCACATGGGATTTCAAAAAATAATCAAAAGATTGGCAATAATAACTTGAAGAGGCACAAAATTTACAAAAACTGTGGCACTTTTTGTGCAAACATTGTTTATACCAATGGTACAATATCATGATAGAAATTTCTTGAGTGCAATTCTAACAGATCCGGATAGGTACTACTATGGACAAGGGGCTGCACAAGAGAAACTTAAAGTAGGCTATTTAATGTATTTGATAGCTAATGATATCCATGACATTAGAATAAGAAATTCATGTTCCAAGGGATAGAATTTGAAACTCCACATTCCACAACTATTGCACAAGGACATAAGAACAGAGATGCAAATAAAGGAAAATATATTTTGATAATTACCATCTTTGGCTGTCCTGCTGCTGCAATAACAATATCTGCTTCACGTATAATACTTTCTGGTTGACTTGTGTGTGAATGTACAGTAGTAACTGTAGCATCGGCTTTCAAAAGCAGCAATGAAGCTGGTAAGCCAACTATGTTGCTTCTACCAACCACAACTGCCCTTTTTCCCTTTATAGTTACACCACTTCGTTGTAATAGTTCAAGACATGCCTGCACAAACAAAAACGTAAATCAGATTTTGAGAGACTATTTGAAAGATAACTTGTCAGTAAACAATCTTGATCGGTAAGATTTAAATAAAATAAAAAAATAGAACAACCTTCCCATAGGTTTAGTGTAGTGAGGATCACAGAGTTTGCTAACAAGAGTAAGAAAGCCTTGTAAAATGGGAATGATGAAGAATAGATCCAATACTTTTGTTCTAAATGATTAATAGAGTTCAAATATTTTCATACATACATCACTCTTGGCCCAAGTTTATCATTTCTCTAGAACAACAAAGGATAAAATCATCATATCAAACAACAATAGCAAAAGCTAATTTGCATGCAGAAATTATGCTCCAGAAAACAAATTTGAAAAAAAAAATCCCAACACCAATAAATTTCAGTAAATAGAAGATATACCTGAACGAAAAAAATAGAGGAAGACATTAGTGACTAACAAGTTAGTTTGTTGTTTTTAAACAAAAAGTTATTTTGCTATAATAGTAGCATTTCCCCTCTTCTAATCTAAGTAGCCAAGCTCCAAACACTTGATGATTTGTAAGAAGAAAAAGACTACATTAAAAAGGAAGAAAAAAAGACATGCGAAATTCATTCAATTGAGTGTAATCCAAAATGTTTCAGATTGAAGAGCACTTTGCCTTGGGAGTGCATGGAAGGAACAGGGGATCCCTGCCTTTCATTGCAAGCTTGCCAATGTTCAAAGGATGAAAGCCATCCACATCCTTCTCAAGGCTAATTTCAGTCAGAACTGTCTCTTCATTTATGTGCTTAGGCAACGGAAGCTGAACCAAAATACCTGCGGATATAAACAAACCAACAGTCACAATTAAAAAAAAGGCCCAAAACAAAAAGTATAATCAATATCTAAAATAATACATGCATGAATTGAAAAATGTATGTCTTACACTAACCATGTACATCAGGGTTAGCATTCAACTCATGAACTTGCTTTATTAGTTCAGCTTGGGATACTTGTTCTGGAAGGTCCACATCGAAGGAATTGATTCCCAATTCAGCGCACGCCTTTCTCTTCATTCCCACATAGCTTTGTGAATCCTTCCTGTGCCCTACTATCACCACTGCTAATCCTGGAACCTGCAACATTTCCCCCACACACATACAATCGCGAATATTTACATGATCGAAAATCAAGATTCTTGTTTGTTATATTCAGTTTTGATGAAACGAAAATAAGGGCTTACCTTGCCGTATTTTTGAGAGAGGAAGTGCACCTCGTCGGCGATTTCAGATCGGATGGTTTGCGCAACGGCCTTGCCGTCGATAACAGTGGCCATTTGATCGGTAAAGGATCAGAAAAACGTTTCTTCTATTACTCTTATCACTTCAGAAGTTGTCTGAATATGAAACACCTCACTACTCGTCGTTTCGTGTGCAATGTATCACACGAGCACATGCACGTGTAAAATCTAATAAATATTAAAATATTTATTAAAAATTAGTAGTCTTATAAAAATACCTTAATTTATAATAAATTATAATGTGTTTTACTGAAGTTCGGATACTTCTCTTAAATGATGTGTCCGTGTCAGATACACGTATCGGACACGACATTCAAAAAAATATTTATAAGACATGTATTAGTAAAGTGTTCAATTCAAAAAATATTTGTTGGATTTCTGACAATTTTAGCATGATCTTAATACAATTTTAAAAAGAAAAAACACATTAATTTTTTAAAAACTCAAACTTATTGTATTAATTTTTAGTATGATTATAAAAATAAGAAACAAATCTTATTGAAATAGTCATGAAAAATATCTTTCTGCGAAAAAAAAAAAACTGAAACATATTTGTGGACATAAATCTTTATTCTCAATTTATACAATCCATAATTATATAATATATATGTCTATGTGTCCTACATTTTAAAGATTATACCTATCATAGTTATTTTATGAAAAACAAAATACCTGATTTTATGTCTTTCTAATAGTTCAACTTTATTTTTTAGTTTGCAAATCACCTTAGAAAACTTACATTTAAATGTAATATAAAAGTTTGAGATAAATGATGTTCTTAGAGTTATGATGTGATACTCAAGATACTTTTTTTAGTCTTAAATAAGTTTTTCTAATTTATATAAAAATATAACTCTATATATATTCTTAGATGGATGTAAAAGAAAATACCAAATGTGTTATTATTAAATTTCAAGAAATGTAGATATGATCTATCCAAGATATTATTATAAGTGAGAAGAATAACGATAAATATTAATTAACTGTTAAATAAATATACGTGTACAAATACTACTACCACCAAAAAAATTTGCAAATTAGATTTGTTTTTAATTGTAATAATTTATTCCAAGGAAAGGATTGGACTAGTTCAGAATTTTTTTAAGACTTCACAAAAATCGGAATTGATTGATTTCGAGATAATTTATATTAAATTTAATATTTAAAAAAAAATTGAGTCAGCTCGAACCATTTTAATTACACCGAAGTGATGATTAAATCGTGATCTAAAAAGTATAAAGTAACGTACAATTTTAAAAAATCATATAATCTCTGTTTGTGAGTTTGATTTTTTAAATTAAACAGCATTGTCTATAAATATATAAAAAAGCAAACATCACTTTAGGTAAAATATATTTTTCCTTTAAAATTTAACTAATTCATTTTTTAGTCTCTCAAAAAATTCCAGTCTTTATAAAATTAAAATGTATCGATCTCTGTCACTAAACAACTTATTAAAACTCTAATGTTTCTGAGAGTTGAATAGGCATACACTGTAAATAAGAAATAAGTTGATCATGGTAGATAGTTCATTTTTTAATCCTTCCTCTAAAACCAATTTGATACATTTTAATTTTATTAAGAAATTAAAAGTGAATACCAAAACCATATTTTATTCTTTTAATTCCAAACACTCATGTATTATAGATGTTTTTATACATAATATTTTAACTTTAATCGGTTATTATTTACAAAGGAGGATTTAGATTGTATATTATAGTATAGTATAAAAAAACAAATCTGAAAGAATAAGAAAATATTTATAAAAAAGATCAGATCAAATACCCGATTTAATAATATTAATACTGAAAATTGTTCCATAATCTTCTTTAGAGATGAATTCAGGAATATATATTGAAAGCTGTCATCATCCATAATTCCAATAAGATGAAGCAGCTGCAAGTTTTTCAGACACTGCACAAGCTTAATCATAAACGTACACATAAAGAGGATCTGATTATAACATACACAAAAATTTACAGGTCTGACAGATCTAGCTGCATACATACATAAATATACAAATTTTTGTTTTGATGCAGCAGCCATATATATATGAAGTGTTTTTGTCCTTATATGTTGTGCATGTGATGCCAAGAAAACTGTGTAAGATTTTTATGCCACTCCCTGCATTATGATATTATATAGAGATGTAAGAAGATGAATGAATCATGGGCACAGTGATAGGTAGATTTGTTATTAAATTTTATGTGTGACTCCAAGAGGCCAAGAACATTAGGGTTCTTATAGGGTCTTCTGGTTGAAGGGTGAACCTTTGATTATTGCAGTTGAGAAGCCTATTACTCCGTTGTTGGTTGGAGGCATCGGTGGAGATTGCCTTAGAAAGGTGGTGGAGCTTGTCTCCGACGACGGATCTGGCAGAGTCCTTGGGCAGAGAGGTTTCAGCAGAAACGTGAGGTTTCATTGTGGGTGATTAAGTAGGGTAACCCTTAGTAATAGAGCTTAAAGGGTGGAGTAATGGAGATATATATAGAGAGAAATGAAAGCATATGGTAGTGGTAGTAGCATGGCCCACTTCTTCTGTTCATGTGGGTCGCAAGATTCCTTCTGTTGGATGACAGATGGGCTATGTAGATAAGAAAGTGGTGTCACATCTTATCCATACAATTTATAATATTACTTTTTCAATTTTTTTTTTATTAAAAATAGTAATTTGTATCATTATTCCTTTTATTACATCACTCTTCTTGCTTTGATTTGCTTTTTATTTTATATATAAAATATTTATTCTTATAATTAATATGGAGGGATTAAATTAACCTTTTGAGTATATAAGTGTTTGAGAGATTGGGAATTGTCTAATAAATATGTTGATTGAGTATAATAACAAATATTTATGTTTCGGATTTAATGTTGTACTTATAGATATATATAGTTAAGTTAGTTTAATCAAATATATATATATATATATATATATATATATATTTGATCTTTAATTTAAAGATTTTTTTCTAATATTTATTTAATTAAATATTTTTTATAAGTAGAAGATTATGAAATTCGGACACTCTTCTAATATCTAATATCTAATATTTATTTATTTATATATTTTTTATTATTAATAAAGTGTACAATTTAAAAAATACAAGTTAAGCATATTTTGACTTAATCTTATCTATTTATAAAGATGTATTATAATAACCTTAATTTAGTACGGATATCATAATTAATTCCTATCTTAGTCTAAAATTATTTACGGATTCTATTCCAAATTTATATTTAAAAAGTTTTTCTTTAAATTATTGGTATGCTATCAACATTGATAAACTAAGAATTACTCCAGAAAAGCTTCTAAATATCTCTCAAAATATGTGTTATAGACACTTTCGGCCACATGCATTACAATAATTGATTTCATTTTATTACCTTAAGTTGTACATTCTAAATATTTCTTAAACTTCAGATTCAAAACTCTCCTATTCCAAACGTGAAGACAAAAAAAAATAGATTATGTAAGTTAGAGGAAGACTCGTTCTCTTCAATAATTTTAAAATTACTTTTCTTTTTCAATTTTAAATGCACACTTATATATGTTGTCTTTGTGATTAGTAACAAAAATTCAATTTATTTGTATATTTTATCTCTATAATTGCTTACTCTTTTGTCCTTTTCATGATAGAGACCATTCTACCTTTTTCAAGGTGGCCTTTATTCTTTCGTTTAATTTGCGACTTTTTTTGTAACTTTTGGAAAAGGAATAAGAGTTATTCTCATTACTTTGTCTCTTATACTTTTCTTTTTCATTTTCCAATTATATCCACGCCTATACATTTCATACTTCATTTATACAATCATATATTATATAATTTATTATTTTTTTCACGAAAATAATTTCTTAGAGGTTAACCTATGCAAAACAAATTAAAATGCCAATTTAATATTAGAATGACCCACCTAAAAATTAGAGAGAAAAAAAACATTACAAAAGTGAAGAAAGTTTCACATATAAAATATCTTAATCTGCATCGTCATAATAGTCAAATCAAAATACTGATATATGATTTAATATAATCAGAAATATTGATTAAATATTTGATTTTTTTTTTTCACAATAGATCTTAAGTGAGATTATTTTTCGTAAAAAATAAATATGATCTTTAAAAAGGTACTAAAATAATATTAAAGGAGCGTCTCTTATAATTTTTGGTTATTAAGCTTAGTTAATGAATTGAATGTCCTAAACCCATTTTGTATAACAAGTAGAACAAATTAAGACTTATTACACAAATGGAATAAATATAAAGTTTTAGTTTATTCAAAATTTGCCAAGAGGATCGCGTTCTTAAATAATTAGAATATATTTATACTAATTTAATTGTTGAATCTGTTTAGGAAGATCTGAAGGGAAAAACATAGTCATCGGTCACCAACTACCACCTACATTTACTGACAATAATTATGTTTTTATTATATCATGTTGTACACCAATTACAAGTACAGTGATCTCTTTAAATAGAGATTATAAAAGAGACACAATGATTAAGTTCATCCATTAAACATCGTGTCTAGTTAATCCAACCCAATTGGTCATGGTTTCATACCCAACAATCTCTCACTTGAAGTCACGAAACAATCTTCAACTGTGTACAATGATTAAGTTCACTCACTAAACATGATGTCTAGTCAGTCCAACCCAATTGATTTTGGCTTCATATTTAACAGGATGAATAGTTTTGACTTCATACCTAACGGCATGAATAGTGCTTAATAAAAATATTTCATAATAATTTAGCTATGAGATAATTGAAAATGACAAAACATGTTTATGAATTTTTTTATGTTTTGTTTTTAGATAAAATATATATTTCTGGTCAAATAGTATGATATAAAAATAAACAGTGTAATATTAATTGAAACAGAAAAAATAATAATTTTATTAAAGTATATATTGAAGTGGAAAAGAGACCCATGAATAATATGTTTTTAGAATAAGAACTAAGATGCCAAAAAATTAGAGAAAAAATGGTGACTGGTCAATAACAGTAATGAGCATGAAGATGACAAGAAAGATCTATAGGTGAAAACAAAAGAGCATGAATTATTTAGATAAGTTGTAGAAACCACTTATGAATATGTCCCCACTGGCCCCACACAACATCAACTATTTAAAAAGAAAAAGTTTATTTTGAAAATTCAGAAAGTTACATTAAGGGTTTTAATTAGTTTTTTATCCTGCTGCATAGATTAAACATTGCATGTTAATGTTGGTTTATAAATATAGAAATATAATGGTTAGGATTTAATTCAGGAGCTATTAAATAGTCCATGGATTAATTTTAGAAATTAAAAAATAAAAATTAATTTATGTTCTTTATTATAATACAAGAAAATATTTTTTTAAAAATCAGCTAATTTATAATAAATATCCAAATAAATTTTATTTTAAAAACGTTGAAATAAACTTGTAATTTTTTTTACACTGGTTCAGTTGAAAATCGTAAGTGTTTGAGACTGCTGCTACGTATTTTTGTGTGTGAATTGTTTCAATATATTACTATATTTGCATAAAAAGATGAAACTTAAACGGAAAATAAGATGAAATCATGTGGTGAATGCAATTCTCAAGTTATATGGATGTAGCAAAATAATTTAGAAGATTGGTATTTAAAATGATAAAAATGTTTCTTCAAAATAACAAAAATAATCTTAAATAAAAGAAGGATATAGATAAAAATCATTTCTAAAAGTTATTTTTTATTTTTGAATTATATTTATTATTTTGGGTTTTTGAAAATCTAGAATAAAGATAATTTTGAAAAATCTAAAAATTTGTAAGGTGCATGTTAAAATTGATATGGTGCAGGAAGAAATTGCTAAAAGATTTATTGAGTATGAAGAGCCTTTATTTAAATAGAGGGAAACAGAATAAAAAGGGAGTGCAGTTATAAAAAAGAATATGAAGAGCCTTTATTTGAAAACCAAAGATGGAGGATATGGGTTATTAAGACATCTATAAACTTTTGCAGGCCTTTTTTTAAGTCACCTTTTTATGATTTTTTTTTAAGAACAATGAAAATCAATGCTATTAAATTAAGAAATTCTTTTGCAATTTATTGAAGTGTGTTTGATATTTTGATCATTCTTTTTACAATTTTGATAAAAAAAATTAGATATATATTTTTTAATAAAGATTTTGATACGTTTCACTTAATTTTTTCGAAGTCTTCTCCCTTGGAAATTTCTTACCAAACCTTTTTAAATCATTTTCTATATAGTTTTTGCAATAATTTTTGTAGTCTTCGTTTTAAGAAATATACCCAGTTTTATTTTGATATTAAAAAAATTCAATAAATTTTAAGAAACTCGTACTTTTACATTTTTTTCTGTTTTTACTTAATTATATTTTAAATAAATTTAATTAAAATTCTATTTAAATTTCTTTTTACTCTAAATAAAAATTTCTAAATGATTCAAATATATTAAATTTAAATTAATCTTATTTCAAATTGTTTTATTTTTTAGTATTTTTTCTGCATATAACAATTCATATGTAATAATTTTTTTATAAAATATTTTAATTACCATTAAATTTAAAAACAATTATATTTAAAGATCAAGCAATTGTTAATAATTTAAAAATATCAATATTGATAATTTTTTTATCTTTGAAAATTATTTTTGATCAAAGTTTGCTAAATTCAATTCAACTTATATTTGTTTTAAGTCAGTATTAAGGAGAAACTTTGTTTCTAATTAAAGCTAAAAAAAATTCAAAAAATATTTGAGTGTAATATTGAATATTTATTAAGTAATACATTTTAAGTATAACTCAATCCTATAAAATCAATTGTACCCACCTATATAGTGTGATAATAATTTTGATATCATATTAAAACCGTCTACGTTTTATTAATATTAATATATTATGAGAGTCATCTGGAATTTATCCTAACAAATGTTTGTTGAGTTTATTATGTCATTTGTTGTCGGTCTACTATCAAACCATCCATAATATATCATTTTAAGCACGAGTTGACAATCTCGACGCATGAAAGGTATGTTAGAGATATTGACCAGTGATAAAGACATTTTATAGTATATAAGTAGTTTAAACCTCATTTTATATCAATTTTGTGGATTGAGTTAGATTTAAAGTCGAATCATTAATAAATATCAAACCTCAAAATAACTTATAAACAAATTCAACTGAAGCTAATTTGTAAAAAATGAATAAAAAACTAAAGAGAGAATTGTTACCAAAATTATTATAATGAGAAAGGATGATATGAGTTTGTCAATTATTCATGAGCTTTTTTCTCTCAATAAAAACAAGTATACCTTTAGAATAGAGATTTGATGAAAGGGTTTTAAAGTTTTCCTTTCTCATAAATTGTCCCATCTTACGTAACTTTTATTTATTGGCAGCACTATCTTTGTGTTGTCCTTTCGACCATATATTGTTTATGTTCAACCAACAATTATTATAAACCATTCTTGAAGTAGAAACAAACAGTGACTAACCACCAATTAAGAACTCATCATTATCTCACCATTGCATATTCAATGAATGGTGTTCTCATTCTATGGTTTTTAAATTTTCATAATCTTTATTAAAAGCAAGTGCCAATTATGTGATTGTGTTCTTTCACGTTTTCTCAAGAGAATACATAGCAATCATGTATCCCACAATTCACAGGGCTTTTCTCAAACCTCAAAAGCACAAATGAAATTTTCTACCATTAACATGGAGTGATTGGAGGAGCTAATCTTTATAAACTTGCTCAACATTTTCAGAAGTTCTTTGAATATTTCAAGAAATTTTGTAGTGAAATTTATTAAATTATTAGTTATGACACTTATATGAGCAATTTCTCACTCTTTTTTCCGTAGAAATATTTCATGAGTTTTTTTATTTAGACAATTCACTATCCAAACTAAATTTAAGTTTAACTCATTTATATACGCAAATTAAGTGATATGTCTAACAATTCCCTTAACCAAAATCTACATAAAATTATATATTTATAAATGATTTTATAATATATAACATGATAGATTCATCAAAGTGGATTCTAATGAGATATTAAGAAATGAGTTTAAGTCTTACTCAATCTCACAAATTTAATTTATAAAAATTTAATTAAATATCATTAAACATAACTGAAAAAAACAATACATACAAACTACACATGTAATATTTTATCTTATCATAAAGAAAAAATTGTGTTAATATTAATCTCAAATATAAAAAAAATGTAAGTTAATTTTATCTATTATCTCCAAAAATATCTTTTATCTAATTGAAGTTTTATTTTCAATTACCCTCTTTTATTTTTTTAAATTAAATTTGAAGAAAAGACAATTTAAGAAAAGTGATTATTTTTTAATAAAGTCAGTACAGTTAATGTTGCTAACTAACTTTTTTAATTTTCATGAATTAGTACGTTTTTATTATATTCAATTGTATATAAGTTTTCTAAAGAAAAACGGAAACAAAGAGAAACTATCATTTTTTTTTCCACATTGTTATAAATTATGTTTTACTACAACCAGATTATAGTCATTTACCTTCACGCATTGTTATTATCAGATAACAGTTTTTCTTCTGTACCTGTAAAATAAGTGTACAAAACAGTCCAAAGAGGAGGAAAAATGTCAAAAGATATCATTTTTTTTCATCAAACTTTCACAATTTTTTAGTAGAAAAGCCTTTTTACAAAATGGGAATTTTCTAGATTCCAAATAAATCATAGTGAGGCAAGAGGGACCTGAGAAAGCATGGCACTCCTCCATCTTTGCACCTAAAGTCTACATACCAGAACTTTTGGATATGCTTAGTTGTAAACTCTGGTAATTAATACTCCCAAAAGATCCAACAGAAAAAAGAAAATGTGAACAGAGTGAACTCTTGTACATTTGTCGTTTAGTGTGCATAATTAGATATCTTACTATGTTAATTAACTAGTCTTTCTTTGACACAATAATTAGTCTTATAATCAATCACATAATTAGCTTCGTGGGGCTTTGGGGAAGGGATTTGTGGGGTTGCATATTGGCAAAATAGAGAGAGTAGTAAATAATTAAGCTGCTGGGGACACTTATTTTGGATGCTTATTGTTGAAGATATGGTGACACTTTGACAGCATATATGTTACATAAACACATACTTTTCTGACATGACTATGCGATGAGTATGAAAAAAGAGGTCTAATCGTGTGAATATTCTACTTTTGATTAGATTAATTAGCTTGAATCTTGGGAATCACATCTTGTTGGCTTCCTAAAGTAACTGATTAGAAGAAAATGTGTCTGATATATTCTCTGGTTTAACTGTTTAATGTATTCGGCTAAATAACTCACTAACATGGAGACTAATTTTTGAAGAACAAGAGATTTTAACTATGAACTCAACTTTTTCAGTTAACACAAATGCTCCTTAGTTTATAGTATTATTATGAAATTTGAGGGAAATACATGCAAAAAAAGTACTTTATTATCACTGATGTACGACAAATGTAATGGTAATTTGCCCAATGAGAACTATAAATATATATACTTTTCTTAATTTGATACTTTCCTTATTGGTTAATTAACAAATTGAAGAACAATTGCCAGCTTCAACAATATTGATTTTTTGTTTAACTGAAGCTTATTCCGATCTCTCCAAACCTAAGCAAAACCTGAACAAGTGAAACACCAAAAGCATGGATTTTTGCCAAAGGTAGGAAAAAAAGAGAAACACAAAGGCCATAAATTGAAGTGTGCCCCTTTATTGTAATTGATCCTGGTGCTGACCATGTTCTTTAGATTCAGAAAGAAGCAAAAGTACAACCTGTAGCAACAAACAAGCTTTTGATCACTTGCAAGGGCGATGCTGCTACCATATTTATGTATCTCCAAAAGGCCAAAATATGACAAAGCAGAAAAGGTAAATAGTTTTAACCAACAAGAGAATCGCTTTGCAAAAGTGGATCAAGCATTTCCCATGGGAAGTAATTATTTATGTACATGTATGATTCACTCTTCGATAACTGCAAAGACTAGTTGGGGGGTGGCTGAACTGCATGCATGAGAATTAGCAAAACCATTTACCAGCAAGTAACTAGCTAGCAATCAGACATGAAAAGAGAAAAAGAAAAAAAGCTGGTACTTATAAAGATACTTTACACATATGATAGAGAGGGAAATGAAGATTTTCGGACCTACAAATTGCAGAGCATTACAAGGCTATTGGCCTTCTTTAGCAAACCCCAAAAGCTGTACTCTTAACAAGTGAAAAGAAAAAGGAAAGAGAGAGATCATGCTAAACAAAGACAAAGCATTGAAGACCCTCCATACCTGCACTGCACATACCCTTTTTTTTATTTTTGTCCCCGTAGTTAATTCTAATTTGGTTGAACATATTACAAAATTTAAACCCCCACTTCTCTTGAGTTTTATCACTAATAAGTAATAAAACTAGTTAGCAACTTAGCAAATACTTCACTGTCACATAATGGAGCAATATCCACCACCTTCGTACTCATCCTCATCACCACCATAGTGCTTGATTGGATCAGACGGTGGGGGAGGTGGTGGCAGTCTAGAGTATGGAGTAGTGTAACCATGCATGGGCATGAAAGGGGACCCAACATAATATGAATCACTACGGATAGGATATGTTGTGTTATAGCTTAATCCATAAGCTGGAGGAGGAGGTGGATAATACATATGTGGATATGGGAAGGCTTGCTGAATTGGAGGGCTAACAAGATCCTTGGGAGCCATTGAAGGGTCCAAATTTGAAGGCACTAATGCATCAACTTTACTAATTTCTCCCCCTCCTTCTCCACTCTTAGGAGGAGCAGATGCAGAACCAGCATTTTCCCCTTTGTTCTTCTTCTTCTTTTTCTTTTTCTTCTTTTTGCCACCTTCCTCTCCACCACCTCCCTCCTCACATTCATCACCGTGTTCTTCTTTGTCAGAATCTTCACCACCGCCATCTTTAGAACCCTCATTTGAACCACCATCAGCACCTGGTTCACCATTCTTTTGGTCTTCCTTCTCCTTGTTAACATCACCACCTTTATTTGGTTTTCCAGACTTTTTATTACCTTTCTTCTCAGCTGGTTTTTCTGGCCAAAGCTCCACTATCCTCCCTGATCTCGAAAGCCTCTTTATGAGAGTCTCAGCGTCCACGTTACCAGTGACCGTGACCTTGTGCTGCAGAGAATCCACCTCTGTTTTGTAAACCCCTATACCATGATATACATATATAATTAGTATTTATTTCCTTCCAACATGGTCTAACATATCATTAGTTACTTCCATGTTAAGATAATCATTATACAAAGAATATCATGAAGACCTACAAAGTTTGAAGCTGAGATATATCTATATAATAAAATAGATACTATATATTATCATGTACAAAAGAAGTATAAAAGAAAGAGATTGATACCATCAACTCCCTGAAGAATTTTCTTGACTCTCTTTTTGCAGCCATCGCAGTGGATCAATACTTTCAGAACCCACGTCTGTAAAGTGAATGAAGTTGATGAGAAGAAAAACTGATGGATATACACATGCAAACTCAAAAAGAGAAAAATGGAATGGAGAGAGCAGGGAAAAGTTTATCACCTGGTACTTGAGAGTTTCTCCTTGAGGACCTTCTTCTGCTGGCTTGGCTGCCATTTGGTAGGTTGGTACCTCGGTGGAGTGGAAATCAAGGGATGAGGAAAGTTTATCTAAGTGGATGTCTCTATGTGTTTGTTGGTGGCCAAAGGAAGTAAGGAACATGCAGCAAGGGGGAGTTAAATAGATAAATGATCCTTAAAGAAAGAAAAGTATTTGACACACAAACATTCTTATCACCTTATTTTGACACTTCTCTTTTTCTAAGAAATCTAGTATTTCAACATTACATTATACATCTTCTTAAGCCATGATGTATATGGTATACAGAAACTATACGTATTAGTTTTGGTGCTAAATGTTGCAGTGATGTCATTGATTGAAACTAATCTAATATGAAACTTTACCTAATGATACAAGTGTTGGAAAAATAACACTATGAAACACTCACTTATTTAATAAAGAAAAGAGGAATCAGAGCACTCATTTCATTTGGTGCGGAAGCCATGTCACCTTTAACACAGGCAGAGATAACCATTATGGTAAAGACACATCAGCCAAGTCACGTGATTGAGTCAAGTGATGCAGAAGGAGGATATTGTTCAGTAGAGGTATCATGTTTTCATGTGGCAAAAGTGGCGTCAAAGGAGGCAAAATTTCAAGGTGTGGAATATTTTATGATGGGATTAAGGTTGTGATAAGTTGGAAGTAAGTAAGAGATTGGGTGGTTTATACGTTTGAAGTTGGGAAGAGAAGAGGTGCAGGGTGCAGTGTAGTGTAGGTGGTCCTTTGCATCATCTTTTTTTTACTGTCATATCAGACGGTTTAAAGGGCTTCATCACTTTTAGTACCACTCATTTTCTGACCCCAAAAGCAGAACTCCCTGGGACTACAACCCACAGGATAACGGGTCCACCACCCATCACTGCATATTGCATTGTCTCCATGCTAGAAGCTTCATACAGCTAAGCTAACCACACCCTTAATCAAGATTACTGACTCGGGTTATCTTAATTTTTGTATCAACTTCATAACCAAAGTTAACATAAGAGAAAATCTCTTAGAGGTTTAAACTTTGTAATGATTACGTTTGAGAATAATTAAAGGCATGGACTATTGAAGAAGACAATCAGGAAAGTGTACGTCTTCTTCATAGCATGGCCATTCATTATTGTTGGTTTAAAGTTTAGACTTAGATTGGTACTTGGGTGGTGAGTGGTTTGCTGGTTGTGTTGATGACTGTGAGCATCTGAATAAAACTTTTAATTCCAAATCATATTAACCCACCACCATCCAATAATTTCTTCCACCCCATTCTCATTTCAGCCTTATATGTGTCATAAATTCAACGCATAATAATTACTTATACCAGTCACAGTACCAGGGTTTTCTTCCACTTCTGTTTTCTTCCATTAACTTCATGTTATTTCAGTATGAACAGAGAGCAAGGAAATACAGATAAATAAGATAAAATTAAATATCAAAATTTTAATCGTTCAGAGTTCAAGTCGGTTGAAACAATCTATGATCAATCAGATAACTCTGTTACAGTTATGTCTTTCAAAAGACATCTTTAAAGATTAATGGTTATATAAATTTTCCTTAACCAAATGACATAAAAAGACTCGAGGTCTCATTGTTTACTCAAAAAAATCCAAAAAAGAATATTTTTTTCCTGAAAACTTCGACTTTTAATTCTATTTTACTTTTTAAAAAATGTTCTGTTTAAATATGTTTTAATCCCTTCAAATTAAATGTGTCTGATTTTTGGTCCCAATAATTTTTTTCTTTTTTTCGCCTTTGTAAGATATTACTCTTAATAGTTTTTATCAAATATGTGAATTTTTATTTTAACCCCTATAAAATATTTTCTTTAATTTTCAATTTTCCAAAATTTAAATCACTGTCTTTAATATCTATTTTAAGACATAAATAATTTTTATTTTATAAATTTCAAAGAAGTTCTATGAGATTACACATTTCATATTATATTACAACTCTAATATAAATAGTGTATATTTAATTTTTTATAAGATTATTTTCAGATCGATTTTTATGTAACACAAAACACTGATACCACACAGACATGGACACAGAGATACATATAATTTCTAAAATGTAAGACACGGGAACATATATATATATATATATATATATATATATATATATATTATATAACTATGAATTATATAAATTGACAATAAAGATTTATGTGCATTAAGTATGTTTTAGTTTTTTTAGTAGAAATATGTTTTTTATGGCTGGTTCGAAAGAATTTGTTCCTTAATTTTATAATCATAATAAAAATTTATATAATAAGTTTGAATTTTTAAAAAATTAATATACTTCTCATTTTCAAAATTGTGTTAGACTCGTGTTAGAAATGTCAAAAATCAAACAAATATTTTTTTGAATTTGACACTTAACTTATAAGTATCGTACGAGTGTCGTCGTGTTCGATACATGTGTCCGACACAGATACGTCATTTAAAATAAGTGTCGAACTTAGTAGAATAAGAGTCTAAAATATGCATTATAAGATCATAAGTCTCACTCTTAAATCGAGGATTACAACTAACTAATATAATATAAATCTACCCAGCAGAGCCCCAACCTCATGCCAAGACTAACTAATAGGAACTTAACCATGACAATACAATTCTTTTAGCGTTTAAGTTAAATACACATGTTTTCTGTTCTATTTTTTCTTTTCATCTATTTTATTCTCTCTTTTTTTTTTTTCTAGTTCACTTTTGATCAAAACAGGAAGTGTGACCCGCAAAAAAGAAGCATTGCTGTGGAAGAGCAAAAGAACTTGCTATGCAACAGATGGCTGTGATTGTGCTGACTCCTACCATCGTGATTTGTGGCAACACCACTAAACCAAAAACTCCAAATTTCTGGAAGAACTGTTTTTGAACATGGAGCCTTGATCATCGGCGGCTACTCAGGTGAATTGCTACCCATTCAGTCATTTAATCATAGCCAACAACTTCCCCAATCCACTCCCACTGAATTGATTCTTTCAGAACAACTTCAAGCAAGCCAACAAATAATCAAGCATGGTTACATAAGAAAGATCAAACATTGTTTAAATTCATTTCTAACAGATTATTAAATACACATTAAGCAGATAAATTAAACAACTTGTCCAATTAGTCCGAAGGTGATTAGAAACTGTCATATTCTTAAATAACACGTTGCAAAATGTTAATTTGGAATCGCTCAAATGGTCAAAATACTGGCAGAGAAAACTTTCGGATTTTCAAGCCAAAATCTTACCACGTAGCGCAACAGATGTGTCGTCTTCCTCCAGATCCTGGCAGACTGCACAAAACGTTAAGGAGAAAATGTACTTCTCTCCAATGAACCAATCAACTCTTGTGTATAAAATCGACAAAGAAGTTAATATCATTTTCATTAGATGGTAGCCTAAATTAATATACTAAGTTACTATAATTTAAACAGTAACATGTTACATTGTTTATTAATTTTGATATACTCAATTTGTATAGACTTTAGACATAAATCGCCAGTCTCCGTGGCAGATTCCACTCAGGAAATTAGGGGAAGAACAGGGCAACCGATACCATACGATGCCTTATAATTATGGTGTGCCTAGTTATTCTTGCCCCTTGGATGGAAAGAAAAGTCAACCAGTGAAAAGGTTGGATAGTAAAAGGCGTAGGTGCAAAAGCACTACTCCTTCAGAGGTAAGGAATGGAAAGTATAAAATGGTATCTCCCATTGCAAAGAGAAAATCAATAATTTACATTATAATTCATAAACAGATCTAATTAAAAGACGAATCCCAAGTCGCAATCCAAAATCTATCTGGTGTATGCATGTTTGTCATAGAACTCATGTTAGAGAGAAAAAGTGAAAGCAAATTGCAAAATAGAAAGTAGTGCCTCAAGCAAAAATTAGTAAAAGTAGGTAATGGATTATCACTTAGGAGACCCACTTCAAACCATTAATCATTAGAAATAGAATATTAGATGCTACGCAGTCTTTTGGTAAAGAATATAGTCGTAATATTCGATGTAAAAACAAAAACATCCTTGTCAATACAGCATGTAGCATGATATCATAATGGACACTAGGTTACCTTCCACTTTATGTTAGGTCATGGTTTTCACAGGCTTTTGGAAAAGTGAAATATGATTACCATTATCAATATTTCCTATCTCACCTTCAATCCAACGACCAATGAAAAAAAAAGCAGTAATCCTTGTCAGAGTTATGAAGTAGTCACAGTAAGAAGTGTACTGATCTTGATTTTCTAACAAAGTTATCTCTGAGCTGGAGACTGGAAGCTTTATGCAACTGATGGAAAGAAGAGATTTTGTTACAAGAAATTAGAAAGCTTAAAATGGCTATTCATCAAGTTTGTGGGGGCTCTCCAGCTGTGGGATTGATAATCAAGCAAGAGGAAATACCAATATTGAATATTTTGGACAATATTGAGGACTTGAAAAGTTCTTGTGTAAAAAGCCAAGAGGAAAAGCAGCAGCTCCTTCAGCAACATCGATATGAGAAAAGTTCTTCTGTGAAAAAACGGAGTCAGAGAAAAAGATCATGGAACAAGAGATTGAGAACATAAGCGAGAAGAATGCAATTTTGCAGAAAGAGAAGGTTGAACTTCTAGAGAAGAATAAGCAACTGAGGACTGACGTGGCCAATGGAGAAAAAAGAGACAATGCATCAAATTCCAAAAGTAGCGGCTCTGCATGCAGAATTGATAGATTTGAAGTGATCAAATAAAGTGTTTCAGTAAGAAAGTAGTAAAATGCTTTAGGAGAAATATTTACTGCTTAGGAATGTTTGGATCTCAAAGATGCAATGACCGTGGATGAAGATGAACACAGCATAATTCCCCAAGACGTAGTAGCTCTAAGGAACCACAACTTGGTTAATGAGAGCCTCGTCACCAAGAAAGTCCTCGAACAAAAAGTACTTTCTCAACATCTCAGCAGCAATCTTAGCCGTTTAAACAGTGACCTTAATCAGGAACTTGGTGTTTTAAGGAGATAGTTTGAGGTGAAAGAAGCATTTTTCAAAATTTGAGGCTAAACGGCATCATCTTTACCTTGTTTGGACTTCCCAGACAGTTTTATTTATTGTCAAAAACCAATCAGAGCATAAAATCTAACCACCGTAGTTCCTCTAAAAAAATTTGCAATTCACCAGTTATGATTTCTCCTCAAGGTCGATCGATGATGCCTAAATAATGAAGCCAGAAAAGTTCTCATCCTACAAGGTCAACAAATGGAAGCAGAACCTGTTTAAATAGGCAGAACATAGACAAGTTTCCATCTCTATTTTCAACATCGGCAGAGAGCCGAAGTGTTCAGAGGCAAACACCGATACATATTTAAAATTCAGAACCCTTCATGACCAAACAATAATTCTCATTTCCAACCAACAACAACAAAAAGAAACAAAACGAGACACAAGAAATATAACACTGTGATTATTCTCCGAGTTCTTTAACATTTGAGGTTGAATATTCAAATTTAAATTATTCAACTGTGAACAGCAGCATTACAGAAAAGAACTCATGGGTTTAGGGTTTTAAAGGGATACATATAGTAGCTATAAAGTATTGGTATGGTTGTTGAATGCCTTGATAAACAGAACAACACCTGAGGTGACAGAAGCAAGAATGGTGAACACTCCCTGTCTGGAGCGCCAAAACTCAGCCCATGTCAATGGCTTTGAGACCTCAAGAAAAACTTTCTGAAAATGCTGACTCAAGTCATCAAACGAACCAGTGTTATCTATAACTATATCTGCCTTACCCCTTTTCAGATCCAATGGCATTTGAGCATTGACCCTATTCCGAGCATCCTCCTCAATGGACTTGTCTCTGGCCAATAGCCGTTGAATCTGCGTATCGGGATCAACCCACACAACAATAATGGGCTTCGTGAACTTGTCCATCTTGGCTTCAAATAACAAAGGCACATCAAGAACAATGACCTTGTAACCCTTCACCCATAGCTTCAAAACCTCCCACAATATCCCACGCGCAATATAAGGAGCCAACAATCTAAAACACAATAATAACCCTAAACTCAAAACAGCAATTCAATAATACACTCTAATGGAAGTAAACAAGAGGAAAATTGGAAATACCGGTTCAGGAATTGACGCTTATCCGGATCGGAGAAAACAATTTGGCCAAGCCTGGGTCTATTCACTTCTCCATCTTCGAGAACAATTTCGTCCCCAAAAGCCGCAACCACTTTCTTCCATCCACCACTCCCTTTCCTTAACACCTCCTGCAAATTCCAATAATTACTCAAAGACTAATTGTTTTGTTTTCCCCAAATTAAAAACAGAGAAAAGGAACTTACGCGAGCAACGACGTCAGCATCCACAACGGGAAAACCATGCGACTTGAACAGATTCGAAACGGTGCTCTTCCCAGACGCTATTCCACCAGTGAGCCCAACGATCCTCATTCCCTCGATCAATCTCCACTCGGAAAATCAACACAAAGCAAGTTACTTTAATTTTAAATATAAATATAGTATAAATATTATTTTGTTCAAAGATAATACCAACAAGCGCATCTGGTGTAGTGGTATCATAGTACCCTCCCACGGTACTGACCGGGGTTCGATTCCCCGGATGCGCAGTTTTTTAGTTTATTTAGAAATTCTGCTTAATTTAAACGATTTAAGCATAATTTTTTATTGTTTATTTAAAATTTTTGCTTAATTATAACGAGTTAAGCATAAAAATTTATAGAACCTTGACGTTAACTCTGAAGTGGGTTGAGAGTGTGAGGAATGTAACGGATGAACGATAGAGTGAGGAGCGTGATTTTTCTGCTTCAGAATTTTTGTGACAGTCAGAAGCAAGTTGGACAGATTAAAGCGCAACTCATCCGCCGTAACCTCTATCCAAACACCAGAATCGCCGAGCACTTCATCGGCGCGTGCCACTCACACGGCCTTATCAACTCCGCTCTTCTTCTCTTCACCACCCTCCCTCCTTCTCCCCATGTTTACATCTTCAACACCCTCATCAGAGTCTTCTCCCAATCGCAAATCCCACACACCCCTCTCTTAATCTACGCCCACATGCGCCGCAACAACGTTCTCCCCAACAACTTCACCTTCCCGCCTCTCTTCAAGTCCCTCTCCGGCGCCCGCCACCTCACCCAAGCCCGCTGCGTCCACACCCACGTTCTCAAACTCGGCCACCTCCAAGACCTCTTCGTTAGCAACGCCCTCCTCGACGTCTACGCCTCGAGCCGCTACGTGGGGTTGTGTCGCAGCCTGTTTGATGAAATGCTTCTGAGAGACGTTGTTTCCTGGAGCGTGTTGATTGCCGGGTACAACAAGGTTGGGAACTATGATGATGCCTTGGTTGTGTTTGAACAAATGCAGTATGCGGGTTGTGCGCCTAATAGGGTGACGATGATCAACGCGTTGCATGCTTGCGCTCACTCTAGTAATGTTGAAATGGGGACGTGGATACATGGGGTTGTAAAAAGGGAGGGTTGGGAATTGGATGTCATATTGGGGACGGCTTTGATTGACATGTATGGGAAGTGTGGGAGACTTGAAGAGGGGGTAAGTGTGTTCTGGAGCATGAAGGAAAGAAATGTGTTTACTTGGAATGCGGTTGTTAAAGGGTTAGCTTTGGCTAAGAGTGGACAAGAGGCGATTTGGTGGTTTAACAGAATGGAGAAGGAGGGTGTTAGAGCGGATGAAGTGACTGTGTTGGCGGTTTTATCTGCGTGCAGTCACTCGGGTTTGGTGGACAAGGGTAAAGAGGTTTTTGGTTTGTTGGTTGATGGGAGGTATGGGTTTTGTGCTAATGTTAAACACTATGCTTGTATGGTTGACGTGTTGGCGCGTTCTGGTCGTTTGCATGAGGCTGTTGAGTTGATGAGGCGTATGCCTTTTGGACCCACCAAAGCTATGTGGGGATCATTGTTATTTGGTTCTAAAGCTCAGGGTGACTTGGAGTTGGGCCTGCTGGCGGCTGAAAAGCTCATTGAATTGGAGCAGGAGAACTCTACCTATTATGTTCATCTGTCCAATATGTATGCTGCAATGGGAAGATGGGGTGATGTTGAGAATGTGAGAGGGGTGATGAAGGATAGGCAACTGACTAAGGACTTGGGGTGTAGTTCTGTGGAGGTAGAACACCAAAGGCATGTAAACGAATTTTTGGCGTAGTAACTAACTATTGTGTTGTTGAACATAAGGTGTGTCAGGTGTCAAGGAGAAATCCCTTGAGATACTGCTATGTACAAACAAATCTGGAAATCAAACTTGTTGCCACATGCTTTAAGAGCGTGGTTTTTAGTTGCTATGTTGGTCTATTGTCATTTTTATCCAACTTAAGATGGAACACTTGTCATTACTTCATCATATATTTATTGTTTGTCAGTAATTAAGGATGCTGGTACTGTAATGATGACTACGTTACTGGTCGGTGATGTTCAACGGTGGTAGAAACAACCAACCATGTTCATAGGGAAAGTAAGCACATATGGTCGGCATTCTTGTTTAGGGCCTACTGCTGTTGAGCTGAAAATCGCTTTGAATTAGTTGTCCTCTAAGATAATAGATGATATCTCAATGCATTTATTTTCCACTTCACTCAAAAAATGTTTATTTTACTTTTAATTATTCATTTAATCCTTACGACTACAATACTCTTTGTTTTATTTCTTATCTTAAAATATCATAAATTAATTTTTGCACATATAATTTTAATCTTTTACTCTTTGTAGTAACTTTAGAGGATGAAAAATTTAAAAACAGAAAGTGATTAAAATAGTGTGTATAATTAAAATATACATAAAAAATTATAAGTATAAAAATAAATAAAAAACAAATAAATAATTAAACCTTGATTAACTGCTTTTTCTTTTCCAAAAAATATTTTCATATCCATAACTAAAAATCAAGCTTAATATTTTCATATCCATAACTAAAACCCAAGCTTTTGCTAACATAAAGGAGACAACTGTGCGCTTTCTATTACGAATTTTGTTGATGATTTGTCATTTTTCGTCAAACATTTATTTAGTACATGAACTGTTGCAGTGCTTAGTATATATTGTTTCCTTAATTGTTTTAACATTGATTTCCTTTAACATAAAAGGACTACATGAAATGAAACTGTTAAAACGATAAAATATTCAAAAGAATTACATAAAACCTCTAAGCACTTAAGAGAGTGAAAAAAGTGTCATATAACTAATAATGTAAATATTGAACTTATATTAAGAATCTCACCTTTCATGACAAAAAAACAATATCGAGAGCACTTTAATGTTTAAGAAACCAAATTGAATATTTACTCCTTCACAAAACCAAGTTTCAATAATTCATATTTCATTGCCGGAAAATAATTAGTACCGATTAACAAAATGCCACAGCTTTAGTACACAACAACACATAATAAGATATTGCACATTTGACCATAACTCTCGATATTGATTATTTAAAAATTGGAAAACTATATAATTACATTATTGCATTGGAAGCAACGAGGTCAAACTGAGTTAGTATTGGATCAGCGTAATTCAGTATACATCTATTATTTACCACTACGCGGTGAATACTGGTGCAGAATAACCCTAACTTAGCAAAGCTGAAACGCCAACCGCTGCATCATTTCTTCCATTGCCGTCTCACAAGGCAGTTTCTGGTTCTGGCTTTAAAAAGCTATGATACTCCAGCTGAGTCATCTCCCCTCCATTTACTGGATCAAATTGGCATCTATAGAAGCTGCATAAACCAAATCAACTGAAATTCATTAAAACATCATCCACATGCATCCATCTTCTGCTGGAATACGGAAAGATCCAATACACAAGCATTTTAGATACAAAGCATACAGACAAAAAGTGCATAGTTATACGATAAGAGATTTGTCAAAATAGCCTTTGATAAATGAAACACAAACAAAATTATACGAGGAAGACCGTGCTTTCCGCTATCTTCATAATTGAATTATTCAGTAAATTAAATTTGGAGGTCATTAGCTTTCATCTTATCTTACAGACAATAAGTATGAGACGATAATGACAAACTCAGAATTCTCCAGAACATCAACTCAGTACTTCGGAGTCCGGAACTCTACTGAATAACATGATTAACTTACAGAAGAGAATCTGCTACGACTAAGATAAACAGAATAGCTATCAACAACACCTTGAAGAAAACACTATTGTCATTTTCCAAAATCATACCTTCCATCCATGCCAAGAATTATGACTGTATTCTTTTCGTGGCCAAAGGCAACTGTGTAATGAGAACCCTCTTGTAAGCGAAACTGAGCAACTGACCACTCAGAATTGAAATACTTGGGTAACACTCCTGCAAGAGCAAAGTAAAACAAAATCAACAAGGGAAATGGAATGGATCAACACACTCTAGCTGGCACAATTGCATGTAAATATAGTTATTTTACTTTTACCATTATTACAAATGTTCACTGGAATTAATTTATTTCTAAAACATTTTCGGTAAATTTTACTTAAATTTTCAAGTATTGCATAAAATGAAATCAATTTCACCACAGCACTAGAAAAGCAAGCATACAATCAATCATGAAATCTGACACCAATCATGAGGCTCTATCATCCATTAATATCTTGTTTGAAAAACCTAACCATTAATAATGTTAGCGATTCAACCGTCACCCCCATTAAATAGTAAAAATCATTTTAGAAGGAAAATAACTAATTTCACAACTACAACATATAAGATAAAAAATGAAAAGAAATACTCTCATAAAAGAATTCACCTTTAAATTTAGTGAAGGAGCGTGATGAGTTAGATGGGGTAATGGCAGCATCTGAATTGGATGAATTTTGAGGCTTTTCTTGCTCGGGGATGCTAGAATTAACCTTAAGGCTGAAAACATGGACAGTGCCCTTGTCACTTGAGACTGCTAGCCACCGAGCAGTAGAAGAGAATGCCAAACTATAGATCTCAGCAACATTTGCACCCCTTCTCACCTAAAAGTGACACCCAAAATATTTAAAACTAACAAGAGAACCAAAATGTTTGAAATTATCACACAGTCCACTAAAGCATGAAAACAGAGAAAATAAACTAATATAGACATTTACTACCTAACCTTATAACTTCACCAACCCATGCAAAAAATTATAAATTACACACAGTAACCCAATTCCAAACCAGACACCAACATTAAAATATCCCGATTTAATCACTCACTTGATTCTATACCAGCACCGTTTTAGAAATTACTCGTTGTAGGGACTACAGTATGGCTCGTTGATGAAGTGAAGAGGTTTAATCATAAAGATTGTACAGGTTTAAAGACTGAACGAGTAATCAAAACAAATACAATTGAGAAAGGAGAAAACCAACAAAACACCACATACTTCCTGAAGAAGCGTGCCCTGAACAGTGTCGAAAATTCGAATCAGCGTGCCCTTGGTGCTGGCGGTAGCAATGAACTGCCCATCAAGCGTGAGAGCGAAACAAGCAATTCTGGAATCATGAGCAGATATGAACTTTGTCTTCTTCTGTGCGTAATGCTCAACACGAATCTGACCCTTCTGCAACCCAGGGCACGCGAGAACGAGCGAATCAGACAATTGCGAAACCGCGCAGAGACCCTTAGGGTTGGGATAGGTCTCAATCTGGTGCAAGAGACTGAGGTCCTGGAAGTTGTAGACCAAAATCTTCTGCTCGATGGCAACGATAATCCGATCGCGGCGCAGCCGAACACTGCGGACGGCGGCTCGGGGTGATAGGTCACCGATGCAGCAGCCCTCGTGGTCATCCCAGATCATGACCTTGTTGGGCGAGTACTTGGGATGGGGTCCGCCGCCGACAAGGGCGATGATGTTACAGCGGAAGAGCATCTCCACGTGGCCGATTCCGCCGCCGTCGAACTCGCGGCGGAATTGTTCGCTGAAGGGGTTGCAATTATAGATGCGGAAACCGTTGTCGGTGGCGGCGGAGAAGCAAGCCTGGTCCTGGTTGAAGGCGACGTGGAGTACCGACGGGGGCGTCTCCGGGGATAATCCCGGCGGCGATGCGGCGGGGGAGCGGTATTGCGGTGGCGATTTCGGTTGCGGAGGCATGAGGGATTCGAAGTCGAGTGTTTGGGACTGGTCGGGGAGGAAATTAGGGTTTGGGTCTGAATTGGGGGAGGTGGTGGGATTAGGGTCTGGCCATGGAGGAGAAGAGCATGCAGAAAGCGTAGCCATTGAAGAATGAGAGAAGAGACTGATCGATTTTGTTCAAATCAAAACATTCAAAAACTCAAATATTCTCAGCTTCCTTCTTCCGCTATGCTTTCAGTATTACTTACTTAAATTACAATTAATAACATATAATTAATAATCATTTAGTTTTAATCTGGTACGTTAATTACGGAACCCTGAAAGACAAAAAAATAAATAAATGCTTGGAAGGATGGAACCGACCCCCCGGGTCGGGTTAACTGTTATTTCGAATTCCGGGTCGGGTCAAAACTACTTAAACCTGAAAAAAATTAAAAACTCGCCGTTGCCGGGGATCGAACCCGGGTCACCCGCGTGACAGGCGGGAATACTTACCACTATACTACAACGACTTGATATTTTCTTTGTCTTTTATTTGAGTTAAGTAATTAAAGATCAATGTATATTGCATTCGTCCAAAGTAATTAAATTATATAACTTGGACTTTGTCTTGGATTCTTAATCCAAGGTTAATTAGTTTAATTTATGGTTAATGGAAGGTTAAAAATATTAAAGGTAATTATGGTTAGTGATGAAAAGTAACCAAATGGTATTAAATTATTTTTAGTAGTTATGTAAGTAAAAAGTTATAAAGCTTTTAATATGTGATTAATTATATATTTAAGGAGAATCTAATCTTATTGTTTTGAATTGGTATGTTTCATTTATTATTGATTATTATAAGTGTTATTAAAAAATCATTATAAGAGTTATTTGGTGCAACAAGGAAAGCATTGTGTTGGCGTGTATCTGTTACGGAAATGGATTCTTATTGTGATGCATTTTGAAAATATTGTACAATATCTTAATGTCACCCCAGGTATAACCAAATGCATAGCACCAAACAATTCTTTTCTTGTTGCAGCATTGAAGAAATTACATAGAACCAATTAGTGCAAAGACTTACTATAATATTTGAGAAACTCCACAACCCTTGGACTCGCCATAGTTGGAAATTTAGTAAATTTTCCTTCGCAAAATTGGACCAGTACCACATGTTGCTTCATGTACTTCCATAGTTTTTTCCAGCACTTTATTATTATTGTAATTCTAAAAATACTTTTCTAAATTTGTATTCTGGAATTTATAATTTAGAAGTGATTTTTTTAATTGTAAAATCCGAAATACAAAGTTAGAATACAGGGTTTGTATTTAGAAAACTGATGATATTTGTCATGTAGCTGACTAGTTTTTTAGGGAGCTACTAAGACTTCATGGACTACCAATAAATACTGTGAGTGATAGGGATACAAAATTTCTAAGTCACTTTTGGAGGACATTATGAGGTAAGTTAGGTATCAATATTTTGTTTTCGACTACTTGACATCCATAAACAAATGAACAAACAGAAGTAGTGAATAAAACTTTTGGTACCTTACTTATAACTATTTTGAAGAAAAAAAAATGAAAGCTTGAAAATTATGTTTACCTCATATTGAGTTTGCTTATAATAAGGTTGTTCATTGCACAACAAATTGTTCTCCATTTGAAATTGTGTATGGATTAAATCCTTTAACTCCATTGGACTATTTACCTATGCTAACATTTATGTTTTAAAGCATAAAGATGCACAAACTAAGGTTGTCTATGTGAGAAAGCTACATGAACAAGTTAATGCACAAATTAAAAAAAAAAAGTTGAAGGTTATTCTAAACATGCCAATAAAGGAAAAAATAAAGTGATATTTGATCATGGAGATTGGGTTTGGGTACACATGATGAGGAGAGAAAGGTTCCCTCAACAAAGAAAATTCAAACTCCAAACTAGAGGGGATGGACCTTTCCATGTGCTAGAAAAAACAATGACAATGAAAGTGCCTACAAGTTTGATTTTTTCAAGTAAGTACAATGTGAGTAGCGTTGGGACAAATGATCCTTTATTGGGATTGTATTTTTATTTTATTTACTTACAAATAAGACAAAACCTATAACTAAATTTGTATTTATACATTGTTGGAATTCATAATGAGGATTAATGTTTTCACAATTTAATAGAAATAATAATCTCTCTCATAAATCTTCCATCCATCTTGCGATCTTATACAAAATTCAACAATTTTTGTGACAATTATTCTTAAGCTAACAAAACTTTGTTTGTGACGCTTCCCTCTACCCAGGATTTCATTGTTATTGTTGGAATCATATCATATTAATTATAGTTCCAAATTAATTCTACACAATATTTTTTTAAATCTCTTGAATCTTTTAAATGTGTAAAAATTGATGGACAATCCATTTATACACCATGTTGTCATGGTTAAGAAATGATCGTATCTGAGTCCCTCATTTCCTTTATTTACTTCCACCATGAACATCTTTTCATTCTTAAAATTCACACTAACAATAAATTCACCAATTCCATACCATACAAAATATATATATAACTTGTCAAAACATAAATGACTTTACACAATCAATAAAAAATATTTAAGTAAAACTTAAATTAAATTAAAACAAATTATTTAAAAAAATCAAAACTGTGCATCTATACTTAGGGGTGGCAATGAGTTGATTTCACTGGATCAGCTCACATAAATTCAAGTATGAGAATTATTAGAAGGTCAACCCGTCTCGTCCCGCTACGGATTATGCAAGACAAGTCAAAACGGATCAGCAAACTAAATTGATAAGTCTATCCGATTTTTTTTTATAGACCACTATTTAACTGCGTCAAAATATATTTGTAAGAAATAAAAAGATTACCACACCTGGTAATTTTACACGCTTGTAAATTCAAAATTTACCATTTTGATAAATTTTAAATTTTTTCCATTATTTAAGTAAATAAATAAAGTGTAAGTTATCTTCCATCTTTTCAAATTCAGCTTTTGATCCAACTTCAAATGTCGTGGTTAGTTTATTTCTAAGTGTCGTGAATTATTTTTTTTTCAAAAATATTATAAATACTGTAACCTCATTTTTATTATCTATAAAATTCAAATTTAAAATCTTAAGTTGAATATATTATTACTTATACACAAGTTCTTAATTCTTTTTGTTATTTACACACAATCTATCTTTGCCTTAAAAACATAATTTAGATAAATATTTTTTCTTACAATTCAGATCTGTATTTTTTTTTTATGGAAATCATACGTATTTGTTGTGACTTTTGTTTTCATTTATTTCAGCCATATTTTATGTGGCTATTCCTTACTATTTTTTCTTGATTTTGCTCATTAAATTAATTATTAATCATTAGTACGGCAAATCATTTCCAATTCCGAAAAAGGAGCGATTTTCTCAAGATACACTGCACACGAGTTTCACCATCACATCTCATCATCTCAATTTCAATCAATCAGCTTACGCAGCACGCCAATACAATACGCGCCATCTAAACTAGTTCCCTAATCAAAGTCCAAATCTCACCCTTCATCCAACAACTCTTCCTCAATCAACGTCCAAGATCCACTTAACAATTTTTCCCAAGTAGACTTCCCCACACGGAACTCCCTTAAAATTGGAAAAAACCCGCGCGATTTTGAATTCCTCTGCCTCTCCGTATTCCACTAGCTTATTTTTAATTAATTTATTTTCTATAATTTTCATTTTCATTTTTTATTATATATGTGTGTGAGTTTTTCTTTTCGCTGAAGTAAGCTAAAACAGTGTGGTGGTGAAGACGAAGATGAAGGGGAAAAGCCACAAGATTGGAAAGAAGCAGAGTAGGAAGATGAAGGGCGCGTTGTGTAACAGCAACACCAGGCAGTTGCAGCTTCAGCTAGGTCAAGTTTCCCTCATTCCTCTCAACCAACCATCTTCTACCACTTCTTCCTCCGTTTCCTGCTTCCAGAACCCTCTCGATTCCGAACCTCCCAACGCGTCTTCATCGTGCGTTGTGCTCACCGCCGATGCTGTCGCCGACGACAGGGACGGTATTCTCAGCCAAGACTTCTTCTGGTACTCGTCTTATTATCCCTATTTTCGATTTAGCGATTTCGTTTTCTCTTTCGCTAACGCTGCTACTTGTTGTTCCTCTCAGCACTCCGGATTACATTACTCCGGATAATCAGAATATTTTTAATGGCTTTGACTGCGATACGGTAATGTATTTCAAATAGATAATGTCGTGGTTTTTGCCGTTGCATTGAGTAGAAATTGAAGTTTTTTAGGGTTTTGCTTCGCAGGATGATACTCCCTGCCCCAAATCGCCTGAGAAGATTACCACTACGAAGAGCAAGAGATGCCGACTAGGTAAGATTAGTCGCATCTTATTGTGCTTTATGGCAATTTATTGCTGAGTTTTGTGTTCTCGGCTTTCATATTTGTTACGAAGAGTATGTGAGTTTAAAAATCCATGTACTGCGTTACTCCATGAGTGTAAATGAGTGTGACACGAATGACTTGCATGTTAAGTGTGCTGCTGAAAAAACAAGTTGTGCAATATACTTTTTGTTTCTTGTTTTTGCATAGTCGGTTCAACTTCTCACCACAAAACATCTAATATGTATACCTTTCTTAGATGCTATGTCGGTTCAACCTCTCAGCCCTACCTTTTCTAGTGACCATCAGCCAGCTGTGGAATTGGGAAAGGATTCTGTTGCAGAAGAATTTGCTTTGGAGAACACAATAGCAGCTCCTAGACCAAAGGGTCATAATTATGTGTCCCAATCTGCAGTTGCATTGCGTTGCCGGGTTATGCCTCCTCCTTGCTTTAGGAACCCATATTTAAAAGATGTTTCCGAAAAGGAGAGAGATCCTTTTGGAAACCAAAGATTGAAATGTGCAGGTATTATTCTAGTTAGTCCCTTCACTACTTCCTTTCAATAATCGTGAACGAGTTTTTGCAACCTGCATGGTATTATTATATTTGGTATTTTTTTCTCAATTACTGTAAATTTCTAACTATACAATGGTGAAATCGCAGGTCTCTTCCCTGCAAATAGTGGTGACGGGCTTTCACGATATCGTGCTGACTTTCATGAAATTGAGGTATGTTTTTTAAATGAGATTTAATTTCTATGGAATGTTTGAATTGGTTTCAGCTTGTCAAAATTCAACTTCCATTGATTGATAATTTATGTGTCACTTATCCTTTCTCTGTCAGCAAATTGGTAGAGGGAACTTTAGTAATGTTTTCAAAGTATTAAAACGAATAGATGGATGCTTGTATGCTGTTAAACAGAGCATCAGACCCTTACTCCTGGAAACAGAAAGGTACCATCTTTGAACTGTTGAATTTTCTTATTTTTTTCACAGGTCCAGTCACTTGTTATAATCTTCCGACATTGCAGGACAAAAGCTTTGATGGAAGTTCAAGCTTTGGCTTCCCTAGGTTTATAACTAATATTTTCACTTCTTGTTTTATTCTGTATAATGGATTATATCGAGTTTGCTTTCCTTTATTTCATTGAGATCTTTTGTCCTGTCAGGTTTGCATAAGAACATTGTGGGCTACTATTCTTCATGGTTTGAAAATGAACATCTATACATTCAGATGGAGCTATGTGATCACAGTTTATCTATAAGAAAGTTCTCTGCGGCATTTTCAGAAGCACAAGTGTTGGATGCCTTATTTCAGGTGAACTTCATTCTTTGACCATTTTTAAATGAACCTTGCTGTTATGCTTCATTACTCGGCATGTAGGAGTTACGAAAGCCGGATGTCTCACTCGAACTACCTTCTGTTTAATATGATAAAAGTCCACTGCACTGTCTCTCCTAGATTTTTATTCTTGTAGAGTCATATACAAGTTTTTACCAATCCGTTGTTGTACTTGTGCATATTTTTTATTTGATTTGTTATGACACTGTCAGGTTGCCAATGCTCTGCGATTTATTCACGCGAAGGGAATGGCTCATCTAGATGTCAAACCCGATAATATTTATGTGAAAAATGGTGTTTATAAGCTTGGTGATTTTGGATGTGCGACTCTTCTTGATAGTAGCCTGCCAATTGAGGAGGGTGACGCACGTTATATGCCCCAGGAAATCCTTAATGAAAATTATGATAATCTTGACAAGGTTGATATCTTCTCCTTGGGAGCTTCTATTTATGAACTAATTCGCAGATTGCCTTTGCCAGAATCAGGGTGTCAATTTTTTAATCTCAAGGAAGGCAAGTTTCCCCTCTTGCCTGGTCATTCGTTGCATCTTCAAAACTTGCTCAAGGTAAATACATTGTTTTGGTTTAATGACTGTTAAAATGTCAACGATTTACCCCTCCCAATTGTTGTTATCTTTGAACATGGTGGATTTCTTGCAAGAGTGATGTGAAGTCTGTTTTTTTGTTTGTGGTTTACTTTGGTCAATAAACTGGGCATTCACACGTAAAGAAATTATAATTCCATTATCATTCGTTTGTTTTACTACAGATACTTCTATACTAAAAACTTTAATATTTTTTATTGTTGCGTCATCCAGCCATTACGTCATTTAAATTTGGAAAATTGTTAATTTGTACGAGAAGAATTTTATGATTGTATATGAATTGACGAGTATCTCTGCAACTATTATCAGTGTCCAATGTCCATGTATTGTTTGTTCTTTTAATATTTATCTTCATTCCAAGTCTTATTGTCCTAAATAACATTGTTTAAATTTTTAATTTGTAATTTTAACATGGCTTGTTTTGGTGATTCAGGTCATGATGGACCCTGATCCGGTTAAGCGGCCTTCTGCTAAAGAATTGGTAGAAAACCCAATTTTTTGTAAGAAGATTCAAACAACTGCATGTAGTTGATACACCACGAATTATTTTGTATTTTGGTTGCATCATGCATGATGGTCTTGATCATTTCATGGCCAATTTTGTGAAATATCGTTTTTGGTATATGCATCAGATTTTTCTAGAGCGTGGTGCAAATATTGTAAATTTAATGGTCCAATGATGCATTAGATTGTGCTAATGATGTGCAAATGACAATTGGCAAATAGAAGCTCACTTAAAATATAAGCATTTGTGTTCTGTTACTACTGCTGCATTTCCTTTGAGAACTTCTCATCTGTTTTGTTATTTTCGGGGAATTTGTTTGATAAATATTCCAGGTTTTTTATGGTTGTCTTTTGATTTTTTTATTATTTTAAACAAAATATTTAAAATAAATTTTTAAAAAGATTAGTTATATAATAAATACTTAAAATGAGTCTTACTAAAAACAAGTTCTAAGTAAATTTAAATAAATTTTAAAATTATATAATCTATAAAATTAAACCTCAAATTAATTTCTAAATATTAATATTTTTTTATTAATAATTTTGTTTAAAAAAGTGTAGATTATATCATAATATCCCCACTATTTATCTTAATAAAAAATTAAAAGATTGTTATATTTATATTCATGAAAATATCTTTAGTACCAATTAAATTTAAATTTGTAAATTATTAAAAAAAAGGATTGAATACTAACATCAATATTTGTGTATATAAGTTTCTTTTGTCCTAATTTGACAGTTGGAAACTAATATCTAGGAGGTGCAAATATTACCAAAGTTAATTTCATCTTCTCACCAAATCGGACCTGAATATTAGAATCAATAAAATTATGATACTCTTTGAATTTAACAATTCATTGTATTTTACAGACGTAGGAATTTAAGGTAAGGTTGATTAAAATAGGACTACAGACCTGAAGTAATTCATACTTGAAATATTAAGGACATTTTAGTTAATTATAATTTTTATTTCTTTAACACAGCTAAGTGTATCTTAAATTTTATAAGGAAATTAATAATACAGATCTTTATTTAGAAGTTTTTCAATAAGTTTTAATGTTAATTTGAGGGTTATTTTTGTTATAATATCTCCACAATATCAGTAACTAATCGATATTTTTTTTATGTATAGATTCCAATTAAGGACTCACTAGAACAAACCATTTGACTTAGTCATAAATATTGACTAAATTTTCCACATTCACGTTGAATTATTTATTTTATTTTTATTTTATTTTCCCGTAGTGAAAATTTAAGAATAGGTAGAGAGTTCAGATTCAACTTCTTCACCGAATGGTTCTTCTACAAAATTTCCCCAACCAACCATCTTCATTTCTCCATGATACAATCTCTGCAACAAACAGTGAAATTATCTCACCAATTTTGAAGAAAATACAACAGTTATGATACATTTACCACCTTAAAAATCATATTAATAATATTTCTATTGATTTATAATATAATTTCTTACATTTAATGTATCTATTTTTATTTTAAAAAAATGATTTTGTCCTTTATTTTCCTTATTTATTTTCATGATACTCTATCTAACTCTTCTAATTATAATTCTATTTTTTCCTTACAACAAAAAGGAAATTTAGCCTTAGAGAAAAGGAAATCAAATATATTATATTACATTGAAATTTTTATTGCATGATAAATACAAATATTTTAATAATTGAAGTTTTTTTTCTCTTACTTTTTTTTTAAACCAAAATAAATTCTTTCTTTTATTGATTTATCTTTCTACACATGCACCTCTTGTGGATCCCATGACATCGAAACACGTGTCCATGAAATCTCATATATCCAAATCATTGATAATGTGTAAGAACTTATCAAGAAAATGTTTTTGTAATTTTATAGAAAAATGTTTTGATTTTTAATTTTAATCAATCTACTGTCATGATGCATTATCAGATATTGAACAAGTTTAAATTATCAGAGTGACTTAAATTTTATCATAACATTTTTACAGTAATTTTCACTTTTTTTTAAGATTCAAAACAAATCACCACTTAAATGGAAATTATTTTTTCTCAAATATTGTTTTATAAATGTAATAAAATATATTTTGATTCCAAACAAATTAATTATACTAAGTCTGAATATATAGTAGTGAGAATCTTAAATTTTATAAAATATACTAATATAATATGATGAAAATATTAAAATTAACATCTGAATTTTATTAATAAATAAGTATTTGATTATATAATTAAATTATTTTAAGTAGTAAAGTTTCATGCAGATGCAACACAAAGACAGATTTATAATAAAAATGTAATAAAAATATATAGTTGATTTGAAACTAAATAATATAATACTGATATTTTATGTACCGCTGGTATAGTTATTTGTTTAACAACTTTTCATCAATATTTAGAAAAAATGTCTTACAATTTTTTTAAAAGAAATAGTTAATAATTTATAATAACAAAAATAAATCTAAATCAAATTTCAAAACATTCATTTAATTTAGATTTTGATTAACTTTAAATAAAAATCAAACTATTTAATAGAAAAACTAAACTAACTACAAATATTATATCTAAATAACAAGCCTCTTCGTTTAATTAATAAACTTAATTTTAATTTTTGAGTAGTTGGTTAAACAAATTAAAATAAAATTGAGTTAAGGAAAAAACATGTATAATATATGTAATATATATAAAGATATATTATTTGATAATTTTTAGTGTTATTTTTTAATTAAATAAACTTAAACAGTTAAACAAATTTTCCCTATTTTATAATATAATTAAATTATAAAATAATAAAATTTGAAAAAATATTAATATTTCGTGATGTATTTTTTTGTTAGTATATATAAGAAGGATAATTCTCAAAATTTTATTTTCGTGGTGCCTAACATAAACTTATTTATAATTAACTAAAAAACTTTATTGATATAAACTTAATATTCAATCAAATAATTAAAAACTATTTTTGTTATTACTTCAAATCCGAGAGATAGTATAATTATTAACAATCATCGTATTATTGACTTTGAAAATCAATGTTTTATCATAATTTTATCTTAAAAAAGTTGTTTCGGTGAATTAGAGAAGAAATTAATATATAAACTGTGATTAAATTTGACTTTTGGTTAATATGATATTATGTCACGGGAACCATCCTTTCATTTTTAAAATAAATATTATAAAAGCAAACAAATTTATTATAATCCAATCATAAATAATGTAAAAGAGTTACATACCATAAATTTATTTCAATTAAATTCTATTATAAAAATAACAATGTTACTATACATAATAATTTCCTATTAATGGTAGAAGTGTATTTGAATCAAATCATAATAAAAATGTAAAATAAAAGCTCAACAAATTTAGCCAGTATCACCTTGAAATCAATTAACATATATACACAATTGAAGTGAATTTTATCTTTTTATAAAGATTATATATTTCTTATTATTATTAGAAATTAAAAAAAAACTGTAAATATATTTGAAAGCTTCAACAAACTATTATTAAATAACTTTATTGCATCTTATCTTATTGGTATACATTGGGTGAGTAAATAGTTGTTAAAAAAATAATATTATTTTTGAACAATATATTAAGTTAGGATCTGATAATAGTGGAAGAAACTTTTGTTTTCATATTTTAACTTTGCAAAATTTTCATTCTTTATTATTCTTCTTCTTTCTCTCTCTCCATTTCTCTCTGTCCATCTCTCTCTGGTTTTGGTGGCATGAAAATAGAGCTATGTGAGTGATGTGATTCTACTACGATTCTTCTTACCATGTTTCTACTGCTTATAATTCTCTCCTTAAAATCTTTTCTTGTCACTGTTATTGTTGTTAGCAGTTCTTACCAAGGTTCCAAGGAAACAAGAAACACGTTGAAAATCGAGGTTTATTCCCAGACCCATTTCCCCAGGTCGATTTTTGCACGTGGGGCATCAACCTTCAAGCCTATTTCCTCAAGGTTGCATTTCCTCGATTATTTCCAATCATTACTTTGCATGTTGAGCATTTCTCTTTCTCCATGTTTTCCCTGCCTTTTTCAATGATTCTATTCCAGTTACTTGTTTCTCTTTATATTTTGATGGGTTTGCCTCTGAATTATGGTAACAACCCCATTGTGATTGCTGCAATAATTTTTACTTCCCTCCGATTGTTTGCTTCCTATGATTGTCAAGGTCGTTTTTAATTTCTTTTTACTTCAAAATAAATATATAAAGAGAAGACAACTTATATAATTTGTATTCTGCTTTCTTCAATTTTGTAGATTCTTAATTCTCTGTTTCTCTACTGTTTAATCGCTAGTCAATCAGGTCTTGTGTTGATCTGGGTATTGGAATTGGATGTCGATATATCTAGTGCCGCTGTGCTTGTTTGGGTTTTGAGATTATTTTAATGGTTTTCTTTGCACTGATTTTCATATCATTTTTTCATTTGAAGATTGTTGTTTCATTCTAACGAGGCACTAGTAAATTTATAAGAAAATTATGGAATTATATATGATGTAGTAAAAATATAAATGAAATTTCTTATCTGATAAAAAAAATGTTTTTCTTGTTTTTTTCTAATGGGTTTTTTAATTTTAATTTTGTGTTCAAGGTACGAAGGTTTAACATATGGTATTTCCTCGATTAGTGTGTGAATGATTTGATTTCTTTGTCTTGAAGCTTTAGCTATGATGTTGTTCTCCTAACTTTATTGCTCGCCACGACGAGCAAGAGTTTGCTATTTTCCAATAGAGAAAGGGTATTATGTGGTTGTTATTTATTCAACTCACAATCCAATATTTGCAGATGGATTCTCGTTGCTTTGATGACTACAAAGAAGAAAGTGAAGATAAATATGCTGAAGGATTTGGAGATAAGTTTGGGGATCCAGAAGTTCAGCCTCGTGTTGGAGAGGAGTACCAAGCAGAAATTCCTCCATTGATTTCAGCACCTTATCGTTCTCTGATTGTAGAGAAGACTAGAGATTCAGAAATCACGGTCAACTTGCAAGAGTGTATTTCACTAGGGCTTCCCATTCCTCTTAAGTGGGCACATTGCGAATTTGAAGTTAGTTGTGGCTGTGGGAGTTTAGGATCTGTCAGAAGTGAAGTGGGGCCAGCTATTTCTGAGAATGAATGTTTGAAAATGAAAGTGGAACTTTACGCTGCTTCACACGGTGAAGAGAGACATATAGGAGGGTTCTCAAATTTTGAACCATCTTCAAATGAGAAGGATCGGACAAGAGGAAAGTATCTTCTCCCTGGATTGTTGGACGATCAATCATGGACAGATATTGAATACAGCAGTTTTCTTCTTGGCCTCTATGTCTTTGGGAAGAAGCTTAATTTTTTGAAGAGATTTGTTGGGAGTAAAAGTATGGGAGACATATTGTCTTTGTATTATGGAAAGTTTTTTAAGTCTAAAGAATATTGTAGATGGGCAGAGTGCAGAAAGTTGAGAACTAAGCGCTGTATATATGGCCGGAAAATATTCACAGGATGGAGGCAACAAGAGTTGCTGTCAAGATTATTTTCGTACTTGCCAAGGGAGCGTCACACTACATTGATTGAGGTAAGTCTCTGACATATTTCGGTGTATGCTAATCACTGTCATACATAATTTGGGTGAAAGGGAATTGCCATATAAATATGGTCCTTGTTAACTAATGTTTTTTAATAAATTAAACATGATAGAGATTTATTGGCATTGCACTGCAGGCTGTGCTCACATTATAATTTAGTATCAAGTGGTATTAATTGAACTTGGAACTAATGAACATGATTTAAAATAAGTACCATCCTTTCATGAAGTGTGTCTGCTTATATGTAAGTTATCATGATGCTTATTGTCAAATACCAATGGTATCTAAACGAGATTTCAGCAGTAATTGGCTCTTATATTGGTCATGAAAGCTGTACATGAATAGGCACGGTAACTAATAGAACAAGAATTTAGAGAAAAACATGACCCTGGGCAAATGAGTGTCATGATGCTAAATTAGGAAATGTATGGATAATGGCCTGATTATCAGGCCCTTGACATTCTCATGGAAAATATGTGGTTGATTTTATAACAATATCTCAGTTTTCAAGCATGTTTCCTGTCTTACATTATTATCATTAAACTAAGTCCTTTAGTTGTAAATGTTTAGTGATAGGTATTTAAAGCTATCTACTTTATTTTCCAAGACTACTGCATCTCATAATTAGCAGAAGTGCAAGATTCCTTTCATTGAAAAATTGAACTGTCTAGCAACGAGTTCGAAGCAGGATTTCCTTACATGTCAATGAGTGGTTCTTCTTTGAAATTAAAAAGACTGTGAACTTTTCCCCGGACACTGTTGTTGAGATAAGTGTATTAGTCTCAATTTGGAAAATATTCACTAGAGTGAATTACAACAAATGTGTTTCCTTACTTCACATTCTCTGTGGTGGCATGTGTTGATAATTTATTTTGGCCTAGTCATTGCATGGTTGACATTGCCTACCAAGCATTTTAGTGCTCAAATGTTCATTTCTAAAAAAATAATTCACATGGCTATTATGCAATATGCTGCTAAACTGGTATTTCTATAAACTCGTGTATTTTCAAACCATAGAACAACGTCTCCTGAATTCCTGTTAATATTACTGCAGATTTCAAGGAATTTTGGGGAGGGAAAGATGCCTTTTGAAGAATATGTATTTTCTTTAAAGGATGCAGTTGGCATTGACTTGCTTATAGCTGCAGTAGGTATTGGAAAAGGGAAGCAAGATCTCACTGGCACTGCTGTTGAGCCAACAAAGACCAATCACATCTTCTCTGTTCGTCCTGAAATACCAATTGGCAAAGCTTGCTCCTCTCTTACATCTGCAGAAATAATCAAGTTTCTCACAGGAGATTTTAGGTTGAGTAAAGCTCGATCCAGTGATCTCTTCTGGGAAGCTGTTTGGCCTCGTCTTTTAGCAAAAGGCTGGCATTCGGAACAGCCTAAAGATCAAGTTGTTTCTGGATCAAAGCAGTCTTTGGTTTTTCTTGTACCAGATATTAAGAAATTTTCAAGAAGGAAACTGGTAAAAGGTAACCACTACTTTGATTCTATAAGTGATGTGTTGAATAAAGTAGCATCTGACCCTGGGCTTCTGGAGACTGAAAGTCAAGCAACTGAGTGCAGTGTAGATAGGGAAAAAACACCTGACAAACGAGTTCTAGAGGGGGTGTCATGTGGGGAACAAGTTCAGTACCTTCAATCTCATAGTTCAAAGTGCAATCAAGATCTCACGAAATTTACAATTGTAGATACCAGCATGGTTCATGATATGGATCAACGTAGAGTGAGACAGATGAGAAGCTTACCTTCTCAAACTATGAATATATCTACTATCTCAAGCTGCTCTAGTGAATCTGAGAAAGATACATCTTACGAATCAAAAGATCAGGTTCAACAAGATAATACTTTGAGTCCTAGCAAAGATCGGGTTGAGCAAGATAATGCTTCAAGTGCTATTGAAAATCAGGTTGAAAAATCTCATGTGTCAAGCTCTGTTGATGAATGGGTTGAACAAGCTCATACTTCTAGCCCTATGGTTGAACAATCTCATGCTTCAGGTCCTATTAAAGATCGGGTTGAACAAGCTCATGCTTCAGGCCCTATTGAAGATCGGGTTGAACAAGCTCATGCTTCAGGCCCTATTGAAGATCGGACTGAACAAACTCATGCATCTGGCTCTGTTGAAGATCAATTTAAACAAGCTAGTTCTTTGTATCCTAGTGAAGATTAGGTTGAACAAGCTAATTCCTCAAACCCTATTGAAGAATTCTCTGATAAGGGGTTGTGCATAGACTCATCAGATTGTACTCACGTTCCTGAGGCCCTCAACATCAACAAGGACGTAAAATATCATAGATTTCATTCTGATTTGCATAATGGTGAGCATTTAAGGGAGATCAATGAGCACCCCTTTATTCAAAAGATGACATCCGATTGCACTATTCCCTGTATCACGGCAATGCAGAAGTTAAGAGCTTGTAGCCATGGAGAAATCAGTCACTGCACTAAAAGTACTTCTGTGGATAGAAACTTTGATTTAAATGAGCCAATCTCACCATCAAATCTGCAAGAAGCATCTGAGGACATGGTTTTTTCTATGGATTTTGGAAATTTATCTTTACCAAATTATCTGGCTAAAGGCAGTCCGTCCAACATGAGCCATGAAGGCAGTGCCACCGAGAACTGCCTGGTTAGAGAAGAGTCTGCAGAAAATTCTGAAACCAGGATGTTGATTGACTTGAATTTTCCTCATGTTGCACCTGATTTAGGACTTGAAATGGAAATACCGTCCTCTGGGGCCCCAGTGCAAAATCACAATCAATTAGCAAATACATCATCATCTCCATCTGAAATAACCCAGTTCAATGCCACACAGGAGTTTACTGATGGCAACAACGAGCAGCAGTCTATCCTTGTCAACCGTCGTCAGAGCACAAGGAACCGACCATTGACTACAAAAGCATTGGAAGCACTTGAGTACAGATTTATCAACTCAAAGAGGAAAAGAAAGAACACCGAATGTTCAGACAATAATCCAAAGTCTAAATGTGTTCGTGTAAGTAGTGGGACAATTGTTAGTGCTAGTTGTGATGATGGCATTGAGGATTCTATGGTGGATACAATAGCAGAGGAGGAGAATGTTATCCAGGCATATAGTTATGGCATCGATCTTAATAGAGGCCCTCTGTAATTTGTGTAACAGGTTAGGCTAACTTCTTCTTCAGGGGCATCCATTTCATAAATATTTCTAGTGTTCACTCTAAACTGCTTATAATTCCATTGTTTCAAATGTATCCATAAATCATAAATATACATCAAGATCAAAGTCATCTGTCCATATTCACTTATTGTCTTTTCTTTTTCAAGAATGTTACTGATAGAATAATAGAAATAAAATTATAATTTATCGTATGATCAATGATTTGAAGATGGATTATTGATGCGAAAGCTCTAAGGATCAAAATGAATGTAAGGGTCAGCTTTTGTTTTATATACTTTTTTTTCACTTAGTTGTAGTTTGGGAAAGTGTTCAATATTTTTGTTTTGTTTTCTCTTCTATAAGATTTAATAGAAAAATTCGTTAAAACAAATTATTTGTCAATTTTTTTATGAAAAGAAACACTAGTTATAAGCATTGTAATTGTAGGCATCCTAAGATAAAACCAATGCAGTTTAAATTTGTTAAGAAAAAAAAAAGTTTTAAATTGAAATATGAAAAATACGTTTTCTTGTTGTTTTTATTATGTTCTCACATTTTTTAAGTAAAAAAATTCACTCACTAATGAGGAAGACCCATTAGTAAAAGTCATTAGTCTGAGAAATGAAAACTTAATAGGTATTATGCTCCCTACTTCTCTCTCTGCCTTTTAAAATTTTTTACCTTTAAAAGGTTGCAATAATTTATTTTATTCTAATAAAAGTTATGAAATTTTATATTTTACCTTTTTCATAACTACATTATATATATATACATATATATACATATATATACATATATACATATATACATATATATACATATATACATATATATACATATATACATATATACATATATATATATACATATATATATATACATATATATATATACATATACATATATATATATACATATATATATATATATATATAAACCAATTAAACATTACTTGGAAATGATATTTAACATTTTCTGAATTCTGAAAATGATAAAAAAATAGAAAAGAAAAACTTTGGAAACTATCACACTTAGGCTTTGTTTTTCTAAGGAGTAGAAGATTTGAGATTTGAAAAATATAAAAATGAGAAGAAAAAAAGTGAAAAGTGAACAGAATTTTTTTGCAGAAGTTTTCAAGTAATTTGATAGATGTTCAGATAAAAATTGTTTTAATTGATGAAATTGTAATATTATTATTTTACTCTTATATTTAAAATAAATTTAAAATGGATGATGATAAGTTATTTATATTTACTACTCATATTTACAACTCATAGTTAACTGAAAAATAACTACAAATTATGTAACACTCTAATACATCTAAAAAAATACAGAAAAATATTTTCATAAAATAAAAATAAAAATAAAACTAAAATAAAATTATTGTTTTTTATATGATTATTATTATTATATGATTTTATTTTGTTATTAATTTTTTCATCACTATTATTATTCTATGATTTTATTTTTTAATATTTTATTTGTTATAATTATTATTTATAATTTTACTATTATTTAAAAAATGTGTTAATATTATTTAAAATACTTATAGACAATTAAATTATCTTTATTATCCTAAATAATTAAATTTTAAATTTTAATTTTATCTATTTTTATATTTATATTAAATTATATATGTTAATTATAATCAATTATACTTAACATAAAATTCATTATATTATAATAAAATTAATTGTTTAGCATATATAATAAAAAATAATAAATATAGTTTGATCTTTTCCATATATGTCAGTTGTTTTAGTTTTTAATTTGGTTAGACAATTTGACGATCTTATAGTTATATGTAATTTTTGATATGATAATTTTTAAAAAAAATATATATAATAAAAATAATTTTATAATTAAATAATATAAAAAAAATTTAAAATAATAATATTATTGGTAGAATGGATGTAAAGAAAAAAAAAATAATTGTGAACGTATCAATGTCCTTCTTTTTGTAGATAGATCCAAAAGATTGATATTAAAATATAAAGTTAAAGAATAATGAAGGAGTAATTTAGGTCCTTTAACCAAATCCAAATCATGGAAGCCCTTACCACAAACTCATTGTTATAATAATAGATATAAATGGAAACTTTATTTTAGTATCTATATTCGTCTGTAATTTTTATTTTCTTTAACAGTTTTATTTTTAAAAAGTATTTTAATAGATTAAAAAAGAAAAAGAAAATATAAACTATCTTTAATTTCAGCTGTATGGAACATATATATTTCTAAAAATGATATATTACTAAAAATAAATAACTAGCTGTGATAATAAGCAACATATCTTTACATAGTATTGTGATGTTTATTAGTATTTTCAGTGTATAATGACCAGATTTAAACCTACTTTATTTAGTTGAAATAATAATTTTAAGCCCAAAGTGGATGCTGACTGATCCACATTGTTGACAATATGATGTGCCTGAATAATTGACATGGTCAGAGGCCACGCTCCATTCCATTTTTATTTAAATAAAGTTTGTTTGACAATGTAAATATTAAAAACAATTATTTTATTATTTAAAATAAAATAATAATTTATTTAAATGTCAAATGTAATGTATGAAGATATCATTACTCTTTTCATTTTTATGCTTAATATTAAACAAAATTGAATTTCGATGATAATAAAGAAACTCAAAATACATTTTATTTTAAATATCTTCTCCATTACATTTATGTCACACTCTAACTCCTTAAATGACACCACTCTATAAATAAAGAAATGAAATTGGATGTGTATGCATTCCGTATTTAAGGGTTTACAGTACTATACTAATACCGCCATCTTTTAAGTTAATTAAAATATAAATACCGTTTTTCTTTCTTAAAAATAGTGAGCATTGTATTTTCTCGCGTGATGAATATTAACTTAGTCTATTAAGATAATATTCTTGTAAGATTTTAAAATAATTTTTAAGTCAAATATGTATTGGAATTTATTTTTTAAATTACTAAGTTTTTTTTTTTTTTTTATAAAATTTTCATGTTAGGTATCATTATGAAACTTGACTATGCTAACATAGTAACAACAATCATCTCTCACTACATGAAAAAAATATTATTAAAGAAAAAAGGAAAGAAATACAAAAAAATATGAAAGATTAGATCAAAACCCATATATGAGACAGAAAAACAAAAAACATACCCCCACACCAAATCTTACATATCAAATATGAGACAGAAAAACAAAAAACATACCCCCACACCAAATCTTACATATCAAATAAAATAACTTCTATTTTCAATCACTTTTTTCACTTCATTTCAAGCAACTCTATTATTGGGTAAAGTCATTATTCTTTTGTATCTACCATCAAGTTAATCATAATCTTAACGTGAACATCATCACACTCCGATCTCAAAACTATCAATTGAAAAAGAGAAAAAACTTGAGGAAGAAAAGACTCAAATCTGAAAAGAAAAAAAAAAGGTGAATTAATCAATTCATTATTTTTCTTTTACATCTTATTTTTTGTTTTTCAATTTTGACTCATTTAAAATTATTTTTATGTATGTTAAATTTTTATCATTGTAAAAATTGAGTAGAGAAAAATACAAATACACAAATGCAGTGTTTCCGCCACTACTTATTAAGTTCGATATATTTTCTTTTATTAAGAAAAAAAGAGAGTGTATTTTTAACACAGAGAGGAAGGTTATGTATTATTTACCTCTTCGAGGGATAGTTATACAAAGATATTTTGGTAATACTTTACTGAAATTTTAAAATAAAAAAATGACATATATATATATATATATATATATATATATATATATATATATATATATATAAAAAAATATTTTAATATTTATATATATTAAAAAATTTATTATACTTATATTTAAAATATTAATATATGT
>Ga0123342_1000842_pt1 | contig 50449 bp, 24 predicted proteins | sample Turbeawhitnodule_FD_89960 | JGI IMG/M metagenome (GOLD analysis project Ga0123342, IMG submission 89960) | Root nodule microbial communities of legume samples collected from Mexico - Turtle bean Mexico white nodule | ecosystem: Host-associated > Plants > Roots > Nodule | place: Mexico: Nepantla...
AAGAGGGTGTGATTTGATATTTCATGTAATGTTATTTTGGTTTTTATTATATTTTGTTCTAAAGTAGAAAAATTTGAAAATCTCTTTAAATATGATAGTTTATTTAGAGCCTTCAATATAATTATGGACTCTTGTTTACAATTTTAGTGTTTTTAGAGTGTTCTCCTTTTAGAACTGATCAATGTCTTAATTTACTAATCTGTTATGAACTTTATTAGAGAATATTCAACATAAACTTCCAACTCTCATTGATTAACACAAAAAAAAACACTTTTATCAAGAAACTCAAACTGTTCCATCAGAAATGGAATTATCACTTATTCAAATCTTGAAAGTTGCTACATCACTGTCAATTTTATGGGTCAACAAAGTCAGCCAAATCATGTTTCACATCAATCTCACAAAAATTAAGGGTACATGACCCACTTGTAATTAAAGAAGATAAGTAGGGGTTGGAAGAATGAACATGTTGAATTTTGAATGCATGATATTAATCTTTAACATCTTTAACAGTTATAATTACTACTCATGCCACAAACAATGTGATCAATAGTAGTTAAGCATTAACTTTAAGGTTTGAATCAGGATTTACAAGCCAAAATTGAATTTTTATAAAGTGCTTACATGCCAAAATATACATATGAAAAAAAAATTTAAACTATTTACTCAATGTCGAATCCGGTCATTAGAATTTACTTCTTTAATATGAAAAGTCAAATTGTTACTAATCTGATAAAATTTTACCACTTAATTATTAAAATGAATAAAATTTTAAAAAATTATCGAAATGAGTAAATCGTGTCAAGGTGACACAATTTTACTGTGAAGAAGTCGTGTCAAGGTGACACTAACACAATTTTAGTGCATTTGAATTGAAGTCGTGACAATATGACACGACTTCAGTATAATCAAATTTTAACTAAAGTTGTGTGAGGACGGCACAACTTACTCAATTTTGATAAATTTTAAATTTTTTTACCCATTTTGATCACATGTGGTTATGTGGTTTGTTTGTGTTGGAAAATCTCTTGTTCCTCTTCTTATGAGGCAATTTATATCCATTTTGAAGATAAAATTTGATATAAATATCCTTTTTTGGGCAGGTTAGTTGGGGACTAAAAAAAATGGAATTTTGGGAATCAAGCTTCCAAGATTGTTTCCTCACTTTTGGATGACCTAATTAAGCTGCATGAACTAGAGGACTGAGTGGGGCTGTAGGAAACACCAATCTTTTTAAATGTGTTTGATGAGGAGTTATCTGTGCTAAAACCTAATGGAGGTGTTTGATTCAGCAATCTAGAGTTCAAAAATGGGGGTTGTTTTGGTATAGGGACATCCAAATCTGAATTGCTTAACATGCAAGCAACTTGAGCCATGGATGGCCTAAGGGAAGCAGAAGCTTGTGTGCACAGTAGTCCAATTTGAAACACCCTTGATGCTTCTCTTGCAGGAAACTCATTTCCCAAGCATGGATCAACAGCTTCACCCAATCTGTTTGATTGGTAAAGTTTCCAAACCTGGTGCAAAAGAACAATATTCTACATTGGTATTCACAAACAAACATTGGTATTCACAAACAATGAAGTATTTAGATGCAATTGGAAGAACATTTTTGTAGTCTATTTGGACTTATCATACGGCATAAGTACTTGGCTATGTTTAGATTGATTTTTTCAGAAGAATATTTAAAATAAAGATGATAAACCTTTTCTAAGTTAATTTTTTGTGTTTTATTTTCTTAGAAGTATTTCTAGAAAAGTTAACTCAATCTCATAAAACCGACTTATAAGGTGAGATTTGCACCCACATATATACTATGAAATGTCCTAATCTCTAGTCGATGTAGGATCTCCAATATACCCCCTCACACCGAGTCTGTCAACTCATGCGTGAGACTACATATTATACGTAGTCCGATAACGACTCGATAGTGGATGACCTCATAAGCCCAACCAATCGTTAGGATAGACTCGAAATGACTCTTATACCATATTAAGAAGTAGACTTTAAGCCTAACTCAACCTCATAAAATCGACTTATAAGGTGAGGTTTGCATCCCCATATATACTATAAAATGTTCTAATCTCTAGTTGATGTGAAATCTCTAAAATTATGTAAGCAAATTCTAAGTGTTTGAAAGAGTTTATAAACATAACTTCTGATATATCTGTAAGTTATTTTCATTTATTTCAAGAAGTTCTTCATAAGTTAATCATATTTGGTTTTTAATTATGGAAACAGCTTTAAACATAAGCATTATTATTATAAACACTAATTCATAAGGGTTTAAAGCTTTTCCAAGTATGATGCAAATTAGGCACTAATCTTCTTACTGTTTGCAAAAGGGAATCAGAATCCTCACGGAAGACATTGTTCTTCCTGCCACTTGCAGTCTCCAGAACAAGTACTCCAAAACTATACACATCTGCTTTATCTGTAAGTTGTCCTTGAATGAGATACTCTGGAGCCATGTAACCTCTGCTCCAAGAAATGGAAAAAGATGGTGTCACTTAAGACTATGAAACTTGTTAACAAAATATATAAAAACTACACAGTTTTAATTATCAGCTCATGCTTTTTTCTAGAATGGTTTCCTTGTATGATAGTGGTGTCTTCCCACAATTGGGGTGTGTTAGAAATTTGAATTAGTTGAAAGAAGAAGATTGAGTGTAGTTTTGAATGTGTTTACAAATCTAATTACAAATCTAATTACAGTATAAATCTATTTACAACCTAATTAAGAAAAGAAATAATAGGTAATTAAAGATACGAATAGAACAGACAGAGAATGAAATCTGTATTAATTATGGAATAACTATCTCCTAATTATGCAACAGAATTGAAAAATGTATCCTTCACCCTTCACTTCAAAGAATTAAACTTAATGCAATGAGCTTAATGGCCTTAGAATCATACAACTAAAACTCAAATTTTAGGTCTACGAATAAAAAGATATTTGTTTATAACTCTTGAAAGTAAAAAATACCACATATATTAGCAAAAGTAATGCCAATATATAACCTGTATTTAAATTTTTTAAGAAAATTCAAATTTTGTTTTATGACCAACCTAGAGCATGTCCTTGATGGACAAATGAAACAAAAGCTTACTTTGTTCTTTTTTATTTTTGATCTAATAGTCTAACTTTTAAGCTTATTAAAAGACCAATAGAAATGCACATTTGAAAATGTAACTATGATGTGTTGAAATCAAAAGACTCACAGTGTTCCAGCAATTCCTGTGCTTAGATGTGTTTTATCAGCACCAAAACACCTGGCAAGACCAAAATCTGCAATCTTGGGGTTGAGATTCTCATCAAGAAGAACATTGCTACTTTTGATGTCTCTATGGATTATTCTTATTTCAGACCCTCCATGAAGATATGCAAGCCCTTCTGCAATTCCAACAACTATTTCAAACCTTTGCTTCCATTTTAGAATCCTTGTTTTCTCCTTTTCTGCAAAGCAAATCACTGCATCATCACCTTACTGAAACTGCATATAAGCATTTGATTTTGATATCTCTTGCCCTTCCTTCACTCTTTGCACCAAAGTGGTTGGTCTTGTGAAATCAAAAAAAGGATTAATATGTTTTTAGTCACTCATATACTTGAAGTCTTCTACGTGGCCCTTATTTGCATACCAAAAGTAGACAAATTGTTATGCAAAAGAAGAACCATGTATCACACATTTTCATAAACTAAGGGACAAAAAAAGAGACTTCAATTTTGAGGGGCAAAAGATGAACTTTGTCCATGATTAACCAGTGTTGTTTACTTGATGTATCAGCCTAGTTGAAATGTCAAGTTGCATAATGACTAATCTGAAAGTTCTTAAAAAAAAAAACACATAAATTAATTGAAAACATAGTACAATGTTTTCATTTATAGTTATTATGAGAGAAAAGGGTACCAAAAAGGAAATGGTCTAAGCTCTTGTTAGGTAGATACTCATACACAATGAGGCTCTCAGGGCCTTCAATACTGCAACCCAATAGCTTGACAAGGTTTTTGTGATTTATTCCACTGATTAAATTCACTTCATTGAAGAAATCATCCACCCATTGCCTATTATTGAAGACCAATCTCTTCACAGCAACATCTTTCCCATTGGGGAGAGTCCCTTTGAATACAGAACCAGCTCCTCCTTGGCCTAATTTTCTTGGAGAGCTGAAATAATCTGTGGCCTTCTCAAGAATTTCATACTTGTAATTCAAGCTAGAGTTCTTCAAATAAGAGGGAATCTCAATGAAATTGTTGTCTGAGTGGTTCAGCAGAAAATGAAATTCAGCATCAGAAAGATTAACAAACAATCATTCCAAATACATATACAAGTTTTAAGACAATAGTGTTCTACAGAACTTTACTTTTTCTCTTTTTGGTGAAGGCCACATAAGTGACCAAGAGAGAGAGAACTACAACAGCTGCAGCCAAGACTGACACTGCTGTAATGATGATTCGTTTTCTAGAAGAATCTGAAAAATAAAAACATGGATAAAAGCATCAACATGTGTATAGAATAAATGACTAACATGAATCTGTCATCTATGAACTAAAATCTATATAGCAGTGTGTAAGAAAGTTAAAGTTGAAATGCAGCATTTCAGTCACAATGATAGAATACCAAATTCATCTCTATCTTCTTTCCCTTATCATATACATATTATAAGCAGTGGAAGTATTGAAAGTGCATGATAAGAAAAGTTTAAATTCCCCATTGAGCTTCAGTTAGCTTCTCAATAAGCACTCACAAAAGAAGAAATAAAAGCAAAATCACTCAAATTTCTTCCACAATTTAAAATCAACTCACTTACCTTAGCTTTTAGAGAAGTTAGTTAAGAGAACTTCTACAAAATTTAGACTGCATAAGTTGATCTTAACTCATGGGGTAAGTTGAATTCATTTTACCTTTTTTTCTTCTCTTTTAAGTACTTGTTGAGAAGTTTATCCAATCATAGAATCAGTACAAACACCACAAGAAAATCATTAAATAGAAACTAATTTTAAAAATCAATAATTTGATAGCAAAAATCTTGGTAGTTAATTAGATACCAATTTAGAAACTAATTTAGAAACCAATAATCTTTTTAGTCTCTAAAATAGTATATAATTTAATCAATATAACAACTAATTATTTTAAACCTTTGTATCTCCTTAATGATTTTTTAGCACTGAAACTGAAGAAGAATATGAAAACTTCAAACTAATACAACACTCTTACCATCTCCTTCCCCATCTTCACCTCCTTGATTGTAGAACTTATCAGTAGAATATCTCAAATAACAGCCAGAATTCAAGGCCCTCCCTTCCTTCTTTGGCAAACACCCTCTGACCTCATTTTCAGCTTTCTTCAAGCAATCTCTACACCCTTTTCCCCCAACAGTTTTCCAGCACTGTGCCAAGGCATAAACTCCCTCACCTTCTCCCACTGCAAACCCTCTTCCCTCATTCCCTGCCACCCTCACCACATTCTCAACCACTTTGCCAACACTATTGCCAAACACCAACCTCTCAGCCTCCCCAGCCACACCACCATACTGTGTGGTGCAGTTCACTGTGTCCCTCAAAGGGTCAGTGTCCTCAGAGTAGAAACTGTAGTTGTCATAGCGAAGGAAGCAGCCGTCAAGGTAAATGCGAGCAGAAACTGAAGGGAGGCAGCGAGGTAGCTTGGTGCGGCTGGTTGCAAAGCACTGAAGGCAATCAAGGTTGGAGAGGTCTTGGAAGCACTGTGCCAAAGCATAGAGGGGAGTGGCAGAAGAAAGTCCCTCAGAGTGAGTGCCCCAGTTGTTTTTCTGCACAAGCTCATGAAGCTTTTCCATTTCTTTGGTGAAAATGGGGAAGTAGTCACGACTTGGTGATGCCTTGTGAGTGCCACAGAAGGACCCCACTTCAGAGATTCTTGGATCAGATAGTGCTGAGTGGGAGAAACACAAGAGGGTGGCCACTGTGAAGATCACAACCTCAAAAGATGATTTCTTGCACTTGTACTTGTAGTGGTTGCTCTGACATTTGAAAGCCATTCTTGTTGCCAATCCTTTAAACTAGTCATGTTCTTCATTTCATACTGTTTATATTGTGAAAATTGTAGAAAAGAAAGCAGCATTAAAAAAAAATCATTAAATAAGAATTGACCAATTTTTAACACAAAAATAATTAGTTTAATGTTAAAAACTAAAAAAACTATTAATTTTTAAATTGTTTTTTATTATTAATAAATAGCTTTTAACTTACTATCTAATTAGCTACCAAAATTTTAACTATCTAAATGATTGTGAATTCGGTAACGAATAACAGATATCAAATTGGTAGAATTTTAAATTACTATCTAATTAGCTACCAAAATTTTAACTATCTAAATGATTGTGAATTCGGTAACGAATAACGGATATCAAATTAGTAGAAAAAAACTTCGTTACTAATTAAACACTAATTTAAAAACGATTTATCAATAATAAAAACTAATAATTTTTTTAATTTTTAAAATAATTTTTAATTTAATCAATATAACAATTAATTATATTTCATCTTTTAGTTATACAGTGAAATTGTCTAGTTTCCTTATTATTGCATAAAGTTATAGTTGCCTAGTTTAGTACTCATCTTTGATTGATACAGTCACAAATTATGGTTGTGATTGATGACTGAGACTTGAAAAATCTTGAAATTGCAGCTCTGGATTCTTTTTATAAAGATTCCTTGTTATGTTGGCTTTTGATGCTCTGCAAGAAAGAGTTATGAGTTTTTTTTGTGTGTGTTTTTGATTTTGAGTGGAAGAAGAATGAATGGAGAAAGAGACAGAGAGAGTTTGCGTGTGGTTGGCACCTTGGACTTTTCTAATGGACTTTCCTCATCACTGTTAAAGGAATGTTCAAACCAAGCACATGAATCACTCATTCTTAAGAATCATTTCTAATAGTTACAAACTAAATTAAATAGTTAATTACTATAATTTAGATACTAATTTATAATTTATAAAATTATTTGTATTTAAAATTATTTTTATTATTAATAAAAATTTATAAAATATTTTTTAAATTGATATCTAAATTAGTTATCTAGATTTTAGGAGTGATATTTTAGATCTTAAATTGGTGTCTAAGACTAATAGAGATTAATTTAGAATTAAAATAGTGACTAACTAAAATTTTGATAACTAAAAATTAAACATCAATTTAAAAATTATTTTATAAATTTTTATTAATAATAAAAACTATTTAAAAATTAAAAATTTATTTAGTTTATAAAATAATATCTAATTTAATCAAATAGTAACTAATTATTTTGGTCTCTAAAATTAATTTGTATTTAATAATTTCTTTTTAATGAATGCATTTTCTAACTTCTTTGCTAAATTTATTAAGAATTATAAAATCCATGAAATTTTACACTTTTTAATTAAGTATAATCAATAATTAAGGATATATTTAAAAAAATATGTTATATGCATTTTTATATTTAATTATTTAGAAAGTAATGTGATTGTAAACTTTTCTCTCTATCAACTAAATTTATGCCAAAAATTCATCATATAGGGTAAAAATTTGATATAACACTAACATAAACACATGTGTGGGAGGATATGTATCTACATTTACATTATACTAAATTAATGTAATTTGAAGAAAATAATTTTATAAGAATAAAAAATTAAAGACCTATACAATTGTTTTTAAATTGAGATATTTTTAGTTAGAAATGATAAAATTATGTTTTCTTATCAATAAGTTGTTTTAATTTGATGAAACCATTATCTTATTAAGAAATAACTTTAAAAACAATTATAAAAAAATATATTTTCTTTATATAATTATATATATGAATAATAAATTATTATTTTTATTTATTTAAATTAAAGTCAAGTGCATTGACTAATTTAATTTGCTTTTTCTTCAAGAAAAAGGAAAAAAAAAACGTGTGAGTACTTGTTGTGAGGTTGTTGAAGGGAGAATTATACTTATTTTACACTTTGAAAGTAAACATGAAGTTTCGTTTTATAAATGATTGGTAATACAAACGTGTTTTCTCCTTCTAAATATAATTTTTTTTGGTCTTATTTTAATTTTTTATTATTATTCCCAATGTTAAATTATTTTTCCGAAATATCTTTAATTATTTTTATTCATAAATTATAGATGTTAACAATTTTATTTTTGTCTCTCTTATAAAGATTAGAGAATTAAAGAATATAGTTTCAAAAATTAAAATTATATTATTAGTAGTATTCTCTTTTCATGCATAAATTTTTTAAATATATTTTTTGGAAAATAATATAATTTCAGACAAGGTCAATGCTATTGACTTAATCAACTTTATTATGACAGTCTTCATTGCAATTGAGATAAATTCTTCTTCTTTTTTTTGTCTTTTTTCCCCTTTATGTGACAATATGCAATGTTTATTTGGAAAATATTGAAACATTAGAGTTCAACTTTAGAGAATTATATTCTTATGGAGCAACTTAACATGCTTTCTAGAATGTTTGAAAATAATATTTCATTCTACTCCTTAAAATGTGATTGAATGACTAAAAAAATAATAAATAGAAATTAATTTTAGAGATAAAAAATAATTAGTTGTTATGTTGACTAAACTATATATTATTTTAGAGACAAAAAAATTATTAGTATCTAAATTAGTTTATATGAATGATAAATAATTTTTAAATCGGTACGAATTAACTACCAAAATTTTAGCTATCAACTTTAAAATTTAAATTTAAATAATTGGTAGCTAAAATCTTAATAATTAATTAGATACTAATTTAAAAACAATTTATTAATAATATAAACTAATTTAGATATCAATATTTTGTTTACTCTCTAAAATAGAATTTAGTTTAGTTAATATAACAATTAATTAATTTTTATTTTTAAAATTAATTTTTATTTAATGATATGTTGGACTAGTTGTTGAATAGACATTTCTATTTTGTTGCTAACTTTGGATTTGAACTACTCAATGAATATATCACACAAGTCACTTTTATTGCCTAAAAGTTGACCATATACTTAAAGAAGAAAATGTTTGAATGAAGAATGTGAGTGGACTTAGGTAGAATGTATATAGATTTCTTAAAAACAATTGAAGCATAACAAAGTCATACATGACTGCTTGAATGTAATTTAAATTAATAATAAAATTATTAACATTTTTTTTTGTTTTTTTGTCTACCAAATTAGTGAGAAGAAATGATACACCATATCCAAGCTTGAATAAAAATATAATTATGTTTTTGGTTTCACTAAAATATCTGAAGTTTAGTTTATCTATTTTTGTTTTCATTGAAATACATCATTTCTGAATCTCAAGTATTATTAAAGTTAATATTAACAATTTGTTGCTTCGATCCAAATCAAATTTAAGTCTAAAAAGAATTTGTAACTACTCAACAAAAACAATTTAATTAAAAAAATATTAAATTTATTCTAATTTAGATTTGAACCCATGACTTTTTATGAAGCATATTTTTAAATTGAAGAGACTAAAAATTGATAACTTTCTTAGAAAAATTAAAACTGAAATTAAATAAATGTTAGATTAAAATATATTTTATCTATTAAATAGTTGATACATTGGTTCAATTTTAAAATTATTTAAAATAATTTTGTTTTTTCAGATTTACTTAATTTGTTAAAAAATGTAATTCAATTAATTAAGAAGAGTACGAGTGAATTATTATAAATTCCTTCACATTTGTTATATTCTTAATGATAAAAAAATTGGTTAGTTTAGTTTTGTATAGTTGTATCTTGAAGAGAAGCTTAAGTTTGTGTGCATGATAATCCCATTTTAAACACACAAATTATGTTTGGTTGGTGAAGTTTGCAATGAAACACATTATTACCTGCTCAAACTTTTGTGTTCACGACTTTCTTTTTCTTGAGGTATCAATGTCTTTTCACACTAGGGTATTGTCAAATTTTGTGTCTCTTATAATGATTTCACTTACCAAAAAAAACTTTAATTTTTATAAAAATATAGAACATAATAAAATTACTTGATCTCCAGATAGAAGGAGAGATCCACCTGAAAATAAAAAACTCTACTTAAGTCAATATGTGTCAAATATAAGTATGTGTATTGAATAAGATGAATTGTACTTTCTTAAAAAAATTTATTTATAGGTCCTTCAGATATTATCTCAAGTTTATAATCATTATGGTATATAATGTTCAGATATTATCTCAAGTTGATTTTATGATAATCATTATGGTATATAAGTAGTAGGGTTTATTGTATTGACCGTTCAACTCATAATTGAATTTTATAATAATTAAAACTCGATTTTATAATGGGTGGGTACACCTTACATAGCATATTATAAGATAAAATTTAAATTCCACAACATAATTAAAGATCTCAAATACCAAACTGAACTAGTTGTAGAATTACTTTTGAACAGGTTTATATTTTTAATTGCACTTTGCTAGAATAAAAAGTCACATAGACAATAGATTATAAGCTATGAATGCACAAAAGCTTTCTGACTTTGAAAGCAAGATTTAAATAAGCTGTTGTTTCTGACATTTGTGGTTGTGACTTCAGAGTAAATAGATGACTAGATTATAAAACTATAAAAATTATGTTTTGACAATAAAAGAGTAATTTCATACTCATTTTGACGTAGTCAGGATTTGGTTACTGCTGTTTGATTAGGGTCAAAATTTTAAGTGATTAATTCAAGACTTTTCAAGTTGTATATTTGATGTTGTCAATTGTGAATGTTCAATTTTTTTTTTGACAGTTTACACCCATGGTATTAACTGGAAAACAATTGAATGCAATTTAAAAAAAAATAAAAATTACAAACGTGTCACTGGACAAGAAAATAAATTAAAATAACAATTATCTTTACATGTTTTTATTATCTCTGTAAACTATACAACTTGTATAACTTTAAGAAAGTTGTGATTATATATGGATCTTTTAATTATATTTATCATGCGATGTCATTTTCTTGAAGTATGAATTTAATTAAGTTACTTTTAATATTTATTTTCTGAAGTCATATTCTTTAAAAACAAGTTTTGGACTTATTCCAACTCCTACCAAACTATACTTTTATATGATCAAACAACTTCAATTAGTTACTTTTATAGCACAAAAAACTGCAAATTATGCTAATGATCAGTTAAGTATCATACACGGTAAAGGCTAAAAGCATAATGATTTTTTTTATCACCAATAAAATTATAACTCTATTCGTGTTTTCAACTTTTTTTTCCTTATAATATCATTTTATAAGTGAAGGAGATGTACTTGTTTTTCTTCAATCATGCAGTAGCCCGAACCGTGTCGGTGCCTTCCATCAATCACATAGTTCCTCTTTGGTATGTGAACTCCTTCTATCAACTAAAGAATTTTGAACCTAAACAGCAGTACCGAAATCATCATCCCTGCAAAATGAGCATTACCATCACTCTTGCCCATAAATCAATAGTTATTTTTTCTATGCTATTCAAAACTACGAACCACCTTATATTTGTAGTTCACTTTTAACTGTTTCACTGACACATTTCCCCCCATGATATAAGATGCTTGCTCTTACTGTAGAAGCACTAACAAGAATAGATGGAACAAAACTGAGGTTCACAAAACATGAAATTAGATGACAGTACCGAAAAACCCAACAAATAAAAGAGTTTGGAAGGTGCTGGTAGTTCGATATCCATTGTCACCCCTCTTGAGCTAGGACGTGTATAAGGTAATTCTTGACCACACAAAAGTCGCCAACACTAATTTAATCAAACATGTATAATCAACTTGGGTGTTCATGAATAAATCGATCAAGAATAAATTATACATTTATACCAGATACTATGGATAACTAACAACTAAATATCAGCCGATTACTTGGATGTTCACCACTCAATGTCTTATTGTGAAATGGCAGTCACGATGACAATATACTTGCATCAAGCATCTCAAAGATCCATTTTCCAGTAGCTTTCTCAAACTGTGTTGTAAATCTAACGAAAGCAGAGTAAATATTCCCAAAATCCATCATTGCATTCCCAGTAGCTCATCAAATAATGGGCATCATCATGCTGAGGCAAGTTATATGGGATCAAATTGATGATATAAGGCTCTTTCGGAAACCAGATTTTCAATAAAACCAATGGCTGCTTACACGGCTAGAAGACTTTTTTCCAAGCCATGGCAGGGTAAATTTATGGGGGCTCTCTTATAAACGCGACCAACAGGAAAGTTATTTATCATCAAAAGACAATATAGGAATTCCCTTGCTAGAAAAGCTTGAGCACACAACTCGCATCTCATCACCTATTTTAAAGTTCCTACTGTTATTTTCCTGCATGACAGAACAATAATAGGTTAGCAAGTGAATTGGATGGTTCATGGTGCAGATAAAAAGTTAGTTAAGCAATAGTGGTGTGGATTTTAGAAGATAAAGGAATTATATGCTAATGCTACAATGAAATAGATCAATAGTTGAGGAATTGGAAATCAAACAAAGACATCAATTTGCAAAGTGTGTACGAATAAATGCATCCTTATGGCAAGTAAAAAGACACTTTGATTAACAACAAAAGGGCAAAATGACTAGAGAATATCTCCTCAACACGAAATCATGAGAAAAGAAAAGACAATACAAAGATGGACTCCTACCTCAAACCGGTACATTCCTCGCAGTCCACTACCCAAATCCAACACTAACCCGTGTGCACGAATTTGATATACTTTAGCAGTTACTTTGGTTCCAAGTTCAAGATCTTTTGCAATTCCAGACGCCTTATCTTTAGCTTCTTGTTCATCCCCCTCTTGCTTTAGAAGATCAGATTTTGACTGTTTTTGTTTTTGCATTGAAAGTTTTGTCTTCTTAGCATTAGTATATGGCAAGGGTCCTGAATGAGAAGCTGGAGAATCGATAACATCTTGAGATCTACGAGATTTTGATATGGGCGGAGAATCAATTGCATTCTGAGATTGACGAGATTTGGACTTGCTATCCAATTGGACCCCATTACCTTTGGAAGAAAGATTCGAGCTGGAAGATTTCTCCTCTTCATCACACTCTGCAGCACTTCGTATTAAAATTACTGGTACTTGGGAGGTTGGGGATTTTGCTTCACCTGACTCAAGATCACCTAAAGACAACTCAGAAGCAGAATTTTGTTCTTGTGCAGTAGACGCATTCCCAACTGGTGTCCAGATGTTGGCTGTTTCTTTTACAGATGTAACAGATCCTTCAATTACATCATTAGTCTCCAATCTTCCAGGACGACACAAAGTTGCTTTAAGGGATAATTTAATGTTACCATGAACATCTTGGCCTATGCACATCAAAGAAAGCTTTTGGCCAACAGAGACAACCTCTGAAACTCGGGAAACCTAAGTATGCAGTCATTAAAGAGAAATTATTATATACAAATTGTTTTTGCCTGCTATTAGCAGACCCAACACGCAACTCTTAATGATAAGCAAATATAATAGCTAAAATCATACATACAGGTTCATATGATAATTCAGAAATGTGGAGTAGGCCATGCTGGCCACCATTAAACTCCACAAAAGCGCCGTATTCTTTTATCGAGGTGACAATACCTGTGTAGATACCTCCAACTTCAATTTCACGGCCCACAATAAAATCAATCTGACACACAAGAGGGTTGAACTTCAGAATGACAGCCATTAAGAGAAAAATTAGGGTTGATATTTCACCATTTGTCATTAATATATGCATGCATTAGCATGCATATCAACGAAATGAATTCAACAGAAGAATATATATGAACAATTTCAAAACGGCCCACACATGGTTCCCACCAAGTAGCATATATGAACAAATGTAAATAATAATGATTTACACGAAAAATCTTAATTCTTAAGGAAAACTTTAATTAATGATATTAACAATTTATCAATGCATCGACAATTCCTGATACAGGATAGACAATTATCTTATGACTACAAGAATAAAATTTTAAACAAAAAGCACGATTGGATAAAACTTAATTGTTCAACAGAATGGAAGAAGTACCTTTTCTAGTACTTTGTCCATTACGGATTGATTCTTAGCAACTATTGTAAGTTTTCCATCGCCTACAGACATCCGTGCACCTGATTGGAGTGCATGATAACATGTTCAGTAAATTTGTTCTGTCATTCTAGGTATATATGTAATACAGCAAGAAAAATTCAGTAAAAATCATACAAGACAAACAAGGGACAATATATCAATGTATAGTTTAAAAAGAATTTTTAGATAACATTGCAATCAGTGACAAAAGATCAAGAAGGATCAGAACTCGCAGACCCAAACACTATGAACAAATGAATCCTTCTACAGTTCTACCTCAAAAAGCATATCAGGAACTGGAAGTATAAGAGAACTTCTTCACAATACAGTCTAAATGGCAGGGGAGGCCTAAGATACTTAAAAGTTAAATTGACCTGTTTCAACTTCCATTTTTCTCTTTAGAGCGCCCATTGGCCCAATTAGGCGACGAAGAGCATCATCGTTGTACTTTAAGGTGACTGCATCATCACAAATAAATTTCAAACTTTAGTGTATCATACTTTATCAAGGAGACCTAATTTGAAAAGTTAAAAATGTTAACCTAGTCGAGGAGAAGTACTGTCATTCTTGTTACGAGGTATACTGATTTCTTGTTCCATGTGATCAAGAATTTGAAGACGTGCTTTGTGTGCAGGTTCTAAACATTCACAAACGATATCCAGAGGAATTCCTGCTGGTTTTATATCCAACTGAATAGCAGTAACTCCTTTTCGAGTTCCAGCAATTTTGAAGTCTATATCACCCAAATGGTCTTCCAAGCCCTTAGAAAAAATAAAATTAATACTTTTGCATGAAATCAATAATCTTTTTTTGTTCAACATCTTCCTCTTTGCAAGTAATATACACAAGATACCATGAAAAGCAGAGGTAAACGTTGAAATATTTAATATTATTAAAATACATATTTGATAGTCAAAGTAGAAAACTGGAGAATCACAATGTAACAGTATTAAATTATATATTCTTAACAAATATGCAAACAAAATTTATTATTTTTTGAACATCTTTATTTTAAGTTAAAAAATATATCAACATAAAATTAAAAATATAGATTTTGTTCAAAAATATTGACTCAAGTTATTATTCAAAATGATCACAAAAGGCCCTGAGTAACAACTTGAAGGTAAGTAGTTGTTAAATTAATAGAAAAATATACATTTGAACCGAAACAGACAGTATGTGAAATGATATAACTAAACAAGTTCTGGAATGTACCAGAATATCAGTCAATATGCGATAATCTGTTATTTCGCCAGTAGATGGATCAAGCTCACTAATAAGACCCACAGAAACTCCAGCAACATGTTCACGTACGGGAATGCCAGCATCCATCAAAGCCATACTGCCTACAAAATAGAAAGATTCACTGTGAATTTTTTCTCTCTACGTGCCCATGGACATTGGCCTGTTACTTGCGGCTGATCAAATTATATTAAATTTCATGCTTCTTTATTCTTCTGTAGGCTTGCACACCTGGTAACTAGTTACAACTTACATCATACATTCATTTTGACTTTCTTTTTCTAATAATAATTATTTTTTATTTAAAAAGGATAGTTATGTTACCATCTTAATCAATTAAAACTTTATCAGCAGGAAACATATTAAAAAATATTAAATTTTCCGAAGCTTAAACATGAATTTGGTTGTAAAATGGCATTATAAAAGCTACTATTGTGCGTTGAAAAAGTGTACCTCCACATACAGTTGCCATTGACGTTGAACCATCTGAAGCCATCACTTCAGAGTTGATTCGAACAGTATATGGAAAATCATCTTCAGGGGGCAAAACAGCAAGAAGAGCTTTCTCGGCAAGAGTTCCTGCAAAAGTAAGACAACAAAAAAAAAACTCGTTAATTAATGAACTTTTGATTGGCAAAGCTGAAATACAATCAATTGCTATTATTAAGAACACTGTTTCTTTCTGGTTTCCAAAATAAGTATCCTTGTTTGGTCAGCTGTTAATTATCTTTTATATAGCTGGGGTTATAATAAAATGAGCTCAAATCTAGAAAAGCCAATTGTTGCAAAGTAACTTTGTTCTTCAATATAAATTATTTTATTTCAACTGATAATTTCAGAGCCCCTCCTTTCAACATTGAATGGTAGATCAAGGTGTTCGTTATTTCATGCCTTTTACATTCCTCCTGAATTTATACCCAATACTTTCATATAATGAGACACCAAATTTCACTACACATATTTATGGCAATCTTTCCTTTTATTATATAGAAGACTATTTATTAAAGTTTGAAAGAAACATACAAACAAGAATTTTATTCAGTGTAAAAAATGAAGTCAATATACAATAGGATGAGAACTAGATGTGTATAGCTGGTCAGGTATTACAGCAGAAATGTAACTACTTCAACAAACTTCCAACTACCTGAACTAACAGAAAACTAGTTACAGGATACAGTTGTCAGTAACTACCTAACAGAAATATACTGAACACTAACTAGAGGTGTAAAATTATACTCCCACACAATTAATTTTGATTTTCTATAGTACATAATCTTGTTTACATTAATTAACTCTCTCCACCACCAATTCATCAGTTTAATTTGTCACTCATTCCATCTAAATACATTAGAATTATCCATCACCAGAGGCCCAAATAACAGATAGGCATAGAAATACAGCCTTAGTAGATTTCTCTTGTTCACCCTCAAATAGCAATAGCCAAAGCCTCAACACAAGGATCCCCAGATTGGATGACTAATTAAATGATCAAATAGATAAAATCTTCCAGTTCTGTTCTATGGCCAGGAACCAATCCAAGAATAATGTCTTAAAATAAAGATAAAACAGCATATATTTAAGTTAAAGACAACATTAATCATTATCTTTCCAACTATACCTTTATCTAATTCTTAAATACTTTGCACACTAAACTAAATTAGAGGGATATATTAGCAGAAACCATTCCTAAATTTGTACTGTCTTCCATAGTGGTAGACATTATAGAACTTCTGAGAAAGACACTTAATTTATTTTCTTATTTTTCAATAAACCTATCTAATTGTTTAAATTTCAAAGTAGTTTTCAACATTTTTCTTTCAAAAAAATAAAAACAAGTCCTAATCAGTTATGTATTGACATTTTGAAGGGAAATGTTATAAAGAGATTGTATTGCGGAGGTTTAGCCATTTTTCAAATATGAGAGATCACAATTTTTTTTGGATAGTATTTGTATGTTAGTCATTTACCATGACCAACTTCACGCCTGTTCAGACCACCCCGTTTACCAACATCATTTATGCAGAATGGTGGAAAACTATAGTGAAGCATAAATCTCTTTGTTGGAGGACCAACAACAGACTCCAAGCGTTGAGCATCTGTAGGTGCTCCAAGTGTTACTGTACATAAAACCTGTCCATGACATCAACATATATCACTGCAGTTAGAACTGAAATCACTAAAAAAAATCAATATTTCACATCAAATCTTCACAATTGCCTAACTTCCAACAACCAATGGCAAAAAACATAAAATATATTTTACCTGTGTTTCTCCACGGGAAAATAATGCAGATCCATGCAACATGGATATATATCCAGCTTCACAATACAAAGGCCTTACTTCATCTAGCTGTCTTCCATCAAGTCTGTTTCCTTCTGCAATAATTCTTTTACGAACCACCTATAATGATGAATATATAAACACTACTCCTCAACAAGTACATTTAAAATTCACATGACAAGGACACATCCACACATAAAATTAATTATAAGAATTAAATGTTTAGAGATAACAAACAATCATCAATTTTCTTTATGCACCAAGTGAATAGTTATACAAAAATGAAAATTTGTAAGGTATCTTCATAATAGTAAAACCACAATAATACAGGTACAATACAAGCTATCCTAGATAAGAGAGAGGGGAAGATACTTTATTGTGTGCAAATAAAATCCTCGTTCTACATTCATTTTCAAGTTTAGCACTAAATATTTTATGACCAAAGCAGCTCTGTATTTTGTTGGAAACTTTAGAAGATGATGAATCAGACCAATATCCAACTGCAAAAAGGTACTGAACTAGATAATTTTTTATTACTTTCTATTTACTCAAACAATAGCCCAAGTGAATTTCCATTGATATTTGTCCCCTACTTGTAATCTTACAGTGAAATACTTAATCCCATGCCTATGGCCAGATGAAGAATTTATAACCAGTTGGCCTTTCATATAAAATGGAAAAACTCAGAGTGCTTAATTAAGGATAACACATTCTTCCTCTATGAAAAAAATAATAGGCATATTAGTATATAAATTTGTAAACTTATCACAATGCTCTATACCTTCTTCCTCACTGTATCTACAGCCTTTGATAAGACTTTTAAGCTTTCTTCATCACCTTCTTCTTCAAGCACTTTCTTTACATCTTGTGCAATATTTTCCAATGCTTCCCCACGTTCAAACTGGAGGAAAATATATAACAGATAATCCAAATGTAAAATGATGTAGGAAAAACGTCTAACTTTCCCAAGTAAACAAGAGAGGAAGAATAGAACACCTTTCCATAGGTAGGATCAGTAAAAACAGCTTTAATAGGTGCCTCTGCTATATTACTAACTTTCTCCATTGTTTTGTCAGACAGCATAGACAATTTGTATTCCTTCTTAGATTTACCAGCTTTAGCAGCAAGTCTGATTTGAGGTTCAATATACTTAACTGCCTGATCAATTATAGCAACCCATCTCAATAACATTAAGTTACCAAAAGAATAATCCAAGTAACAAATTTCAAAGTCACCTCTGGATGAGCCATTCTTAACCCAGCTTCTAGGTCTTTCTCAGATATCTCACGAGCTTGCACATCAATCATCAAAGTTTTATCCATTGTACAGGCATATACCAAGTTAAGATCACTCAATTTAAGCTGAAACACCAAAATTTGAAGCAATAGGAGAACAGAAAGGAATGGGTTAACCAAGTCGAACCATTCAACAAACCAAGTATAGTCATTAACAAAGTCACAATATAACTAAGTTAAAAAACCAAGTTCCATCAATAAAAAAAGTAACACATAATCACTTTAAATTAAACAACATAGTTTGTTCAAAATTACCTCATCCATGGTAGGATTTACTATAAACTGCCCACATATCCTACCAATTCGAACCATTCCAATGGGACCACCCCAAGGAATATCAGATAACATTAGAGCAGCAGAAGTTGCATTAGCTGCCAACACATCTGGATCTTGTGTTCCATCGGAAGAAAGAACACTTGCCATTACCTAAAAGGTGAAACATTCCCTTTTTATTAGGAAAAAGAAAACCATCACAACAATTACAGAGTGCCATGTATGGTAAGTCAGCTGTTTTTCTTATCTACTGCTAATGATTCTGATTAGTTCACCATGAGATAACTTTTACAATGAACGTGCATAAAGATTAACTAAAAATTAAATGAATAAATTTAAACGAAGGATAAATAATCTAGTAAGCTTTTATAAGGTCATTCAATCATATTGACATGAACAATAAGTCAATTGACCTTTACAATAACAATTTTAAAAGTAACACCTGTCATAATTTCTAGTTTACAAAACCATTTGGCTCACTCAAAGTGTATAACAATATCACATTCACTCACTGTAGTAAGAAATTTTAAAAAAAATGTATCGGGAAGTTTATTTCATCTTTCCCTTTTATTTTCTTCTATAAGTGTTTGTTTACACGGATAAATTTTTCCAAATAGATCCGATATTAACAAATGTTTAGAGATCAAAGTAACAAAAAGTGGTTTAGTTTAGGGACTTATCTTTGAGTTACCACTTTATTGATACTAAGTATCCCCTCTTTACCGAGTGTCTGATCCTTGTTAGGAAATATGACTGGTCGCATTTTGCGGGGGTCTCCTCCCAATCTCATATGTTCCCTTTAGAAGACTTGAACCTAAAATCTTACTTATGGAATCTGAATCCAGTCCCATTAGGAACAGTACCTTTTTGGTTTAGGAACTTGTTTGACATCCTGTGGGCTTATTTCAGTATCAATGACTAAAGTGACAGCATTGAACACTAACCAGAATGGTGTTTTACGATGATTTCTAATTAGATGATGTTGTAAAACCAGCCTTAAAAGTTATACTTAATCGTGATTTTTAATTGACTGATACGGTAAAAAACTCTTCACATTGTACATGCATAAAAACTAAACACACGAAAGAGCATTGTGAGGTAAAAATGATAGCAACATTACGCACCTGAACCTCGTGGTAAAATCCAGACGGAAACAACGGTCGAATTGGCCGGTCAATGATTCGACCACACAAGAGCTCGCGCTCTTTCGGAGCACCTTCCCTCCGCATGAACGACGTCGGAATCACGCCTTGCGCGAACTGCTTCTCTTGATAATCCACCTGTTATCACGAACGACATTTTCATTTTCATCGCGCCAATTAACAGAATAGTACATAAGCAAGAGAGCGAGAGAGAGTAGCAGAGGCACTCACAGTGAGAGGTAAGAAATCACGAACAGCGTCGCCTTTGGCGGAGGTGACGGTGGAGAGGACGTTAGTGTTTTCCATGGCCAAAACGACGGCGCCGTTTGCGAAGCGCGCGATCTTACCGGTCTCAAGCGTGATCACGCGCGAGCCGATTTCGAATTGCTCCGTGAAGGTGTCGAGGTGCTTAGTAGTGGTGGTGGTGGTAGCGCCGGCGCCGTCGAAGCCGAGGCGGCCGGAGCAAATAGTGCGGAAGCGGAAGGCGCGCCATGTGAGGAAGTGCGGTAGTGTACGGAGGAGTGGTTTCGCTCTCCTCATTTGGAAATGGTGAAGGGAAAAGAAGAATCGCAGGGTACAACGCTATTTACACTATGTAGGGTTTAGGGTTTAACAATTAAAATTTAAATATATATATGTTTTAATTTTTTTATCATATGCTCCTTTCTTCACTATGTGAAATATTGATAATTATATTTTTATGTATTAATAAGTTTAGTTAATAATATTAAATCTGTTCGTCATTCTGTAATATTTTTCTAAAATAATTTTAAGTAATGAAAAAAACTAGCAGTAAAATTTAATATTTTTTAAACTAAATTCTTTTATAGTTTTCTATCTTTACGAGTGATATAACATTTTATTTATATATAGAAGGATCCATTTAATTATTTTTTACCAATAAATATTAATTGAGAATTTAGATACACGGACTAATTTATATATTTAAAAAAAAGTAAAATTAAATAAAATTGTTGTGAGGTAAAATATTAGAAGAATTATAAGCAACCTTATGTCAATCTTTCAAACATTTTCTTTTTTATGGGTTAAAATTACTTATTTTAGTAGTTTTCTTTAATATATAAAAGTTAGTTTTTATCTCTATTTTATATTATTAAAGTGTTTGTAATAATAAATATTTATATTAAATTGAGTTAATTTAAAATTTTATCTTATCGATACATTAGAAATAGTTATAATTAAAATAACAACCAATCATTTCAGAAAGTTTAATTCTAATTAATTTTGTATTATACAGAATGGTTTAAAGTTTAAACTAAAAATAAAAATTAGAAAAAAAATCATGTTTAATCCTATATAATTTTAGGTGATTATTTACAGTAACTTAAATGAATATCTAGTTTTAATAAATAAAAAATATATGAAAAAGTGTTAATAAATTATTTCTCTGAAACCAAATTGATCTCATTACAGAAAAAGCCACACGAAGCTGCACCTCGGGGAAAACGTTGGAGCTTGTGCACCGAACGGTAATCGCCGTAAAAGCTCTGAGTGAGTCAGAACTTCAGAACCGGATGCTAAGAGCAGCAGCGCTTCGGCTAAGCGCTATCAGCACCATGCTCTCTTCAACCTCTCTCAGAAACCCTAACTTCCTCATTCCTTCAACTACCGCAACCCTCTTCAACTCTCGCCTTCTTCCCTCCCACACGCTTTCCTTCTCCAATCGCATCTCGCTACGATGCTACGCTGCACGCGCCGCCTTCAACCGACTTCCCGTTCTCAATCCCATCGTCGAAATGGACGGTAACTTCTTCTCACTCCCACTCAAGCAGCTGTGGCTTTGAATTCTGAATTCTTCTGTTTCGTCGCGGTTTCATTGGTTTTCTTTGCTGCTCAGGTGATGAAATGACCAGGATTATATGGAGCATGATCAAGGATAAAGTACGCATGGCTCCACTTTTCAGCGTTTGTTTGTTTATTTATTTATTTTAAAGGACAAACAAATTGCATGCAGATGCAATTTCTTCGAATAAATTTGGAGTTTCACATTGACATTCGGCACAATAGATGTTTGAATAAAAAGCTAGCGTAGATCATCCACATGACACTAATTCTGGCCAAAAATAACATCTAAAGCACTTTAGGAATTGCATAGTAGCTTCTAAAGCCAAAAATTTATGTCTCACATTGACTGAAGATAAAGTTATGTAAGTGAAGCTAAAGTTATGTAAGTGAGAGACAATCCTCACATCACCAGCCAATTTTGCAGGGTTGAATTAAATTTGAACCCACTTTTTAAAATGGTATAAAGCCTGTTCCAGAGCCGTTAATTGGCTGCCTGCCATATTATTTGAGTACCAACCTCAATAGTTTTGGGTGCATGATGGTGTATTGAGAAACATCCAAGTCTCACACTGACTAGAGATAGTGCCAAATGAAGTAAATAAGTGAGAGAGGATCCTCACCTCACAAGTCTGTTTGGAGATTTAAGTTAGACCCAAACCAAAATTCTTTGAATTAATAGTCATAATTATAGCTACTGGTCTATTTAATCCCCACATTACAAAAGTAAGGACTAAAATGACCGGTGAATAAATTTAGGGTATTGCCCTTACTATTTGGTGGTTTTGGATTTGCTTTTAACATAGTGGTTTTGTGTACTGCAGCTTATATTTCCTTACCTGGATTTGAACATAAAGTATTTTGATCTGGGGCTTCAGAATCGTGATGCTACTGATGACAAAGTAACCGTGGAAAGTGCTGAAGCCACTCTCAAGTGAGTATTTTTTTATCAACATAGATACAAAGCATGCATTACACACTATTTATATTTGATTATTGTTGCTGAGTGTAGATGTATGGCAGATTTAGGTGTCCTAATGGAGGTGTAAAAAGAGGTAGAATTTAGACTAGTATATAAAGTTTCTGGATGTGGTGAGAATTTGAAAGCCAACATTACTTGTTTAGGACCTGTTTGGGATGGCATATAGTTGTTAAGCTTCATGGTTTTATAAGACTACAACCAGTTTTTAGTTTAGGGTAACCTGTTTTAAAACTTGCAACCACTCTGAAAGGGTCCTTAGTTTCAGAAAAAAAAATGCTTCAAACATGAATAACCACTCGCTGGAAGAGCCTGGGAGAGTTGACAGGGGGAAGCTCTTTGTGTTTATCTTATTTGATTTTCCATCAGGATGCTCAAAGTCTGAGTATTTGTTCAGATAATTTGTTTAGGTTCCTGATAAACTTAGTGCTTGTCTTCCTCCAACAGTTTTTTGTTGGTTAGGTTTAAAGGTTTTTTTTACCACTTATAAAAAGGAGGCAAATATTTTGTGGCAATGATTTGTTCTGTTCATGCAATCCTTTGATACATTTGGTTGTTGTGGAGCAGTTGCATATTTAGGGGGTTTCACTACCCTTAATACACTGACATCAGTGTAGGATTACATTTTTGGCCTCTTTGTGGTGTTCTGCTAGTATCTGTTTTCAGGGACTTGCCATTAGTTACAGACTTGTATAGGGTTGCACTGCCTTTTCTTCCTTTATTATTTTCTTTTCACCTGATGTATCTTTCGGCCTGCTTTATTGGCTTCTATATGCTGCTTTTTAACTGTCATTCTCTGTTTTCTATTGAAAACTAGTATTTGAACCCCTTTCCCTTTACTTAATTAAAGCTGCTTTTTGCTACAGGTACAACGTTGCTGTGAAATGTGCAACAATAACTCCTGGTTAGTTGTATTTGTCTCTAAATTGATAATTATTCTGTCATGATTCATGGATCATTGAAAGACTACCTTTTTCCACACTCGTAATTTTTGCAAAATTTAATGTACTGGTTTATTCATTTTACTTAGTGAGTGCAAGTGGATACTAGTGCATAATCTTTATTCATTTATCATTTTTGTGCAATAATGATATTATCTTAACTCTTCCAAATTTTCAGATGAGACCCGAGTCAAAGAATTTGGACTGAAGTCTATGTGGAGAAGCCCCAATGGCACAATCAGGAATATTTTAAATGGTTTGTCATTTGTTCATCATGTTAAATAAGACATCAAATGCAAAGTTGTTATCCATTGACTCCACTGCAAGGATGGCCTTTTCCCTACATGTTTACTTCTTTTGTGAATGGAACTTAGATGACCATGTATATAAGATCTTAGTTTGCCCAGAAAAATATTGGTTTTTGTGTGAAAACTATGGTAATTACAGAATTTCGATATTTGATTGCTTGTGTTTGGTAACATGTACAAGTCAGTGTCAGGGTCAGGTTCTAGAGTTGTGTTAAGATTTACAAGTCTAAACATCTTGCAATTCATTTTAACTGCATCGTGTATGACATTACATGAATACTAGTAATCAAAGTTTATTGTATTTGAAATAAATTCACATCAAATGTTCTGAACCCAAGTTAATTAAGCTTGGTTTTTTTTACAATATTACCAACTTCTATTATAAAACTTTTTCAACTTTTTCTTTGTGATGTTTTTCCTTTCTTTCTAGGCACTGTTTTCCGTGAACCCATAATATGCCGCAACATACCGAGAATCATTCCTGGTAATGTCTTAACTCTGGCGTGATCCTTAATAGAGTTGAAATACTGCAAGGCACCATTTAGAACTTATTCTTCAGTTTACAGGATGGAAAAAACCCATATGTATTGGTAGGCATGCTTTTGGTGACCAGTATCGTGCCACTGATGCAATAATTGGAGGACCAGGGAAGCTCAAATTGGTATTTGGTACGATAATTTTCAAACCTTGCATTTAATGGAGTTGGAATTTTTTTGATGGTATTGTTTACAATATGTCACATGTAGTTTACAAGCTTGTGTAATATAATTTAGTCCCAGAAAATGGTGATACTGCCACGGAGCTTGATGTTTACAATTTCCAAGGCCCTGGTGTAGCACTTGCAATGTATAATGTTGATGAGGTTTGCTTCATTTTATATTTCTACTGTGTATTCAGTAATATGTATATGTTTTAAGGAAGTTTCTTGTTATTTGGTTGTATTTCAACATTGGCTTTGCTAATGTGGCAGTCCATTCGAGCATTTGCTGAATCATCAATGGCACTGGCTTTTGCAAAGAAATGGCCTCTTTACTTGAGCACCAAAAACACAATTCTAAAGAAATATGATGGCAGGTGATTATTATAATATTATATCAATGGGTTTGTATATATATATATATATATATTAGGTTCTTACCCCAAGTACCAGTAGTCATTTAGAAATTTGAATAGACTTTTACAGTTCTGTTGACAACTGTATCAACAGTTGGTTAGTGGACAGTGTCACAGTGGACAATATTAAGAATGGAAGGGAGACAATAGCGGGGAGGTTAAAGAGTTTGAGTCAGGATTGGGAGGGGAGAACCAGGACTCTCAAATTTCTTAGGACTTTTGAGATATTCAGTTCTGTACTATCACTACCCTCTGGATTCTTGCTATTACCAATGGTTCAGATTTAGGTTTAAGAGTGATATCTAATAAAACTCATCTTTTACTAACTTTTTATCTTAATTTTTTTCTTTTCTTGAAGTTTCACCTCTGGTATGATAAACTTGTTTGTAATTCAGTCAACCCTTTACAGTTTGAAATTATTACAGGTTTAAGGACATATTCCAGGAAGTATATGAAGAAAGGTGGAAGATAAAGTTTGAAGAGCACTCAATATGGTTTGTTTTGATATTTAGGAACCTATTTGCTTTGATGCATTACATTTACATATAGAGGGTTTGACACTTTTAAGTGACTTCAGGTATGAGCATAGGCTAATTGATGACATGGTGGCCTATGCAGTCAAGAGTGAAGGTGGATATGTTTGGGCTTGCAAGAATTATGATGGTGATGTCCAAAGTGATTTACTTGCTCAAGGTAATATAGATTGTGGAGAACTTACTTTTTTCTCTGAAGTGGCAACTTGTTTAGTGTGTATAAGCAGTCATTGGGTTATTAGCTAGCCCTTCCTGACATTTCTGATTGTCCCAAACAGTTTAAGTTTCAATACTAAAAAGCATTATATCCTATAGTCCAGTAGTCCTGGTCCTGGATCAGGGTATTTGCAATTGAGGTCATACAAGCTATGGGAGCTCTGTTTTTTTTTATCAAGGAGACATGTAAATGAGAGTTGATAACATCATAATTTGCATTTGCTTTTGAGTGGATCTTCTAATTATTGCCAATGCTAGCTAATATTATCAAATACTAACTTTGCTAAAGGCATAATTATTAAAATTTTGGTTATTACTGTTTCGCTATACCTTAATAAATTGTGCACGAGAAAATGGCCTTAAGGAAGAAAAGTAAGCATCTACCCAAAAGTAAGTATTTACCTGACCCTTGAATATGTATATGTTCTGATTTGGTTGTTAATGTCATTTTTATTCATGTATTTATGGAATGCCAAAGGGAGCATTTGAAGATTTAGAAATGTAATTCCCGTGAATATTTTGACGTATAGGAGGTATCTTTTAAATCAAGTTTCTTAAATTCTTGTGTGCAGGATTTGGCTCATTGGGTCTCATGACTTCTGTGCTGGTCTGTATTAGAATATTACTATATCAGCATCTTTTTCATTAAGGTTGATATCTCTATTTTGGTGATTTGACATCATACTTAGTTTTACAACAAAAAATTTGCAGTTATCTTCTGATGGCAAGACATTAGAAGCTGAGGCAGCTCATGGAACTGTAACTCGACATTTCCGGCTTCATCAAAAGGGACAAGAAACTAGTACAAACAGTATTGCTTCCATATATGCATGGACACGAGGACTGGAACATAGGTACTTTGTTGCGTGATTCAAGCTTCAAATTCTAGTGCATTGTGATATATGGTGGAATTTTGGCCTTATGCAAAATTCTATCTCTCTCTGATAACACTGCTTTGGAAGTTTTTCTGGTTAATCTCATTTCTATATATAAGTCATTATCTCAGCTGTGGCATTGTTTCTATGCTAACTTGGATGCCATTTCAATAGTGACTAAAACTTGGGAATTTTTGTAGACTAGGAGTATTGGGTGTTCTTATAACTGAGAGAGTGAAAGACTGGAAGAACTGATACTTATATGCTGATTCTAAATGTCTGGGATGAGGATTGAACATATTATCTAGTCAAAACAGAGCAATTTGTCTAGGAGATGGGAAGGAAGCCATCCATTATGGTTTGTTTGTATAGAAGAGGGGGAGGGAAAGAGTTAATTTTGTATATTTTGTTTGAGGGAGAATATGAAAAGTAATTAAAATAGTGAGACCCACTTTATTATTTCTCATCTATTTCTATTCATCTCTCTATCTCTCTCCTTATTTCCTATCAAATCAACCAATTTACACAACTTTCAAAACATTTTCTATATTTCTATTTTAGCAAACAACCAAACATTCAATTTTATTTCTCTTTTCACAACTTATTTCTTTTCTATTTCCATCCTTTCTCTTCTTTCCTCAAAACCAAAGAGAGCAGCATTAGGGAGGCACCATTCTACTAGATGGGTTGAGGTTTCACTCACCTATTTTTCGTGAACTAACCTGTGTGCGTCCTTTTGCTCTTGACTTTCCTACCTTAGATGGGAAGGTATATCTTATTATTTACTGGTGTTAAGGCAAAGAGCCCAATGTATTCCATACCGTGGTTGATAGGTCCATGGTCTGACCTCCATCAGGAAAAAAGTATGTTTAGCTTGATACTCCCCATTTAAGATGTACTAACCTGTGTAATTTTGGCCAATGGAGTCATTTTGAATTATCTGCAAGAGGGCATGCGGTGTGTTCTTGACATACTGACTTACGTCTTTTCCACTTATGTTCCCCCTAGCCCATTCTTGTTTTTTTTCCTCTGAATCTGTTATTGACATGATTGTTATTATTTACTAGAGCCAAGTTGGATAATAATGAAAAATTACTGGATTTTACTAAAAAGTTGGAGGCTGCATGTGTTGAGACAGTGGAGTCGGGAAAGATGACAAAAGATCTTGCAATTCTGGCTCATGGACCTAAGTAAGTGAATATCTTTATTTCATACCTTTGCTTACTCTCATTTTGAATAATTTAGTATTACAGATATCCTGAAAATTTTAGAATTGCAACTTATGCAAAACTTCCGTATTCTTGTCCTTCTACTTTGAAGCATCTCCTTTTCAGAATTAAATTGCAATTATGATTCCTTTTCTACAGGATAATTTATGAAAAGATTTATTTGAAGTGGAAATAATCTTAAAATTCAAAATATGAATTTGATATTTTCTTTCTTAAAAAAGTATAAAACTCGTTAAATTAACAAAAAATATTTTAATTATAATATATGTTACCTGACACTTTTTTATTTGTTTATTATATATTTTACAAACAATTACCAAGGTAACTGCACAAGACATCTTACAAGTTTTATGATATTTTTGTTTTTTCATGCTTTTAATAATAGTTGACTTTTTTTCTTTTGGTAATTACAAATCTTTAATCTTAATTAGCTAATATAGTTACAACAATTAAATTTATTAGTAAGAATAAATGGTTTCACTGTTAAAATTTATTTATTTTACCATTAAAATTTAAAAATTTAATATTTTACTTCAAATTCCTTATCCCATTTTTTCTCTCCTTTTCTCCTATCTTTGCATTCTCCTGAAGAATTAAGTCATGATTTCATTATTTTCTCTTGATTACTCTGCAACATTTTGTATTTATATTTTTGAACATAGTAATATAAATTATCAATTAAATTTTGAAAAGTAAAGAAAAATTTATGATTTTACACTTCAATAAACTAAAAAAGTTGTTATGGAACCAGATTGGATAAATTTAGTTTATATATATATATATTGTCAATTTGACGAAGTACATAAAGATCTAAAAGTTTAACGCTTTAAGAAAATGTAAATATGCCTGTTCTGAATGGTAAATCCATAAATATGCTACTTGGATGTAAAATGCATCAACATCATTGATATATACGTGTGGGGTGCTGATAAAAAAAAGTGTGGGGTGAGGGGGTGTTTTTCTCATTACCCACGTGTGTGTGTTAGAAAGAGAAGTTAGCAAGTTATTGGGTTTATTTTAAAAATATCTTAGTTACAACTTGCTCACTTTAGTTGTAATGCTTGCCCTGAGACTCGGGTGATCTAGTGGTACATAATTGATTCCTGCAGTGTTAAAAAATTTAAAAAATGCAAAAAAAATTGTTGCATAGTGATGCTAACACAGTGATGATGCCTAAGTGATAGCCTTTATAAAAAAAATAATAGCCTTTTAGAAAGAAAAAAAAAAACTTGCTGACTTTAGCAAATTACACCTTTAGGTATTTTTAGAAATTTGTACTTATATCTTGCTAACTCACTGCTGGGTGTAAGTTAACAAAACTCTCTCTTACCTTGCCAGTAATAGTAAGGATTTCTTTTAAACAGTTTTTGTATATATATTTTAAAACCGCTTATATTTTTTTTTTGTATAGAATTTTATTGTTTTAATAAAAAACTACCAATATTTCTTACTCTAATAATTATTATGATATTTAATTTTTATTATATTTTTATTTTCATAAAAAAAGTTGATACATGTGCTTTTAAGCGTTTGTATTTTAGCTTATATACTAACAGTTAAGTTAAAAGTGGTTTTGTTTGCGTCCTGATATTATTGTTTGAGAGTTGAGCATGCATTATGTGCAGGGTATCAAGGGAATTTTACTTGAATACAGAGGAATTTATTGATGCTGTGGCACATAATCTTGAGACAAAGCTCCAAGATCCTGTTGTGGTGGTATGATGGAAGGAAAAACACGTGTTGAAAATTTTGAGTGGTGCTTTATTTTTTAAGGCCAATGATAATCTTAATATTGGTCGAATTCATTGTCCCTAAAATGTCAGAAATTTCAATTATTTGGAGGGGGTGTTCTCACAACATCATTATCGATTACTGACTGTCCCATTCTTGCATTTCACACCACCATCATAGCAATAAAACGGTAAAATTCCAGATCATGGTACAGCCAAATTGGGAAAGTTCAATTTTCTGATGAGAAAAAATGCAGGTCTTCTCAATTTCATGTTTTTTTCTTTCCATTTACCTTTTTGTCAGTATATTTTAGAGAGGAATGTCACTTTTATGCCTTCTAACACACTCTTCTTACTGGATGGAATTTATTGAAACTTGCAAAATTATGAGTCATTATGCTTAAATGGTTTTGGTTCTTTGAAACTTTATATATAAACTTCGTATGTTGTCTTTAATATTCTCTCACTTTTGATTCCTACTTTTTATTTATTTTGTATTAATCTTTATAGTTACATTGTTTGATGTGATGTTATTACATGATAAAAAATGTTGTGGTTGTGATAAAAAATTCAGAGTTCAAAAGATTTTTTTTTTATATATCCATTTAAATGAAATGAGTCAATAAAATAGTAAGGATGAAATATATATATATATATATATATATATATATATAATTCAGAAGTTAAATTTAAAATCTAAAACTATTTTAAGAATTAAAGGTAATATATTTAAAGACTAGACACAAAAAATTTAAATACTGCAAAGGCTAATTGTATTTTAAGCGTCGAATCTGTAATGTTCTAATTTTCAATAAATTTTAACTCAGAGTTTAACATAAAAAGGAACGTGTGTGAAATGTCTATCTAAAAGAAAGAAGAAGAATTGTGTATTTTAATTTAAGGTTAAATATTTACAATATTATAATATTATCACACATGTGTTAATGTTTTATATACAATTAAAAAAAATACCCATTGAGTTACTTAAAAAAATGTTATCACAAACAAATATCAATTATCACAATAAAGGTAAAATGATACGAAATTGGTGTACACGAAAATGGTTATTAAAAATGATATCACTTTATTATTATGATAATAAACCCTATATTTTATTGTGTGTAGCTGCAACCATTATTGCTGCATATGAATAACCCATATTTATTATTTATGATGATGTATCAACCCATGCCTACCATTCACCAAAAACAATTTCAATTATTAATCATTTTCTAAATACCAAAGAGAGTTTATATCTACTAAATATACTTATACTTGTTTATTTTTTGAAGTAAAAACTTATAGTTATTATAATATTTAATTACCATAAAAATTTTATAAAGTCGATTTCCAATTTTTTTTAAAAAAAAAATACTAGTAATATTTAAGATCAGTTAACACGAATACACAAACTTTAATTTTAGAAAATAAAATATAATTAAATAGAACTTATAAATTATATATCTCACTATAAATAAAACACTAAATTTGAGTGTTGTGATAACAACAATGAAAGAATTATAATTTGTATAAATTTTAAAATAAAATAAATTTATTTTATTAATTTATTTATTTTTTATTAAACTATCATTTATATACTAAACTTGACATTTCAGTTAGATATTATTGTAAAACTTGACATAATGATTTGTTACTAAATGAAAAAAAATTATTAAATTGTTTTATTAATTTAAAATAGAGACAATTATAAAACTATGTTGATTTTTTTTCCTTTTTTGTGGAATGCATTGGTGTGGGTCTTTCGCTAAGGTAGGGACCCCTTTTAAATTACTTTTTTAGTAACTCCCATGTGAGCCAAACAATTTTTAGTAGTTGAATAAATTATTATTATTTTATTTTTTGAGGAGCACCCCCTGAGAAATTATTATTATTATTAATTTATCTTACACAATTATATCTGAATTTAAAAAAAATATAAATTTTCGAATAAATATTATTTATTTTATATTTTACTTATATATCGCAAGAAACTTGAAATTTTTAATTTGATTCTTGAATTTCCAAATCATTCCTTTGTTTCCACCAATTATTATGAAATCACAGGAATGGCCAACCATGTGTTCCTCGTGCCTATTTTTAATGGCACAACTTGTGGTTTCCAACAATAAAATATAGTTACATTTTAAGTAATTTTTATGTAAGAAGAACGTGAAGAAATATTTTTATATTATTTATATGGTTAATCATTATATCTAAAATATTATATATATTTTAGTTTAGAGATGAAATATTTTTTTAGAATATATTTTCTATAAAAAAAAAAATCAATGTTCTAATTTTAAATTTATTGGCATAACATCATTAAAATTAATAATGACATATAAAACATTATTCGTTTTAGAATTTGAAATTTTACCATACCTAAAATATTTTACTAAAAAAATATATATTTAAATTGTCTTTTGACACAAGTATATAATACTATTAATTGAACTCTATCGATATGCTTTTTTTTATAAGTAATAATTTTAATTTATTTTTAAAAAAATACAAAGATATGAATATTTAAGTTAAAATAAAAGATACAAAATATATGAAGATATTGTATCATCTTTATATGTAATTATAAATAATTATTCTTATTATTGAGAACATCGATGCAATAAGACCTACTTGTACACATATTTTCTACTGTGCTGTTAAAATTGATATTTTATATTTTTATTTATTTATTATATTTTATGTGTAACTTATAATTTGAACGAAAATAATATTAAGAAAGAAATAAGAATTACATATTTGCGTGAACGAGAAAAGGAAAACTAACTGTATTTAATGGATTATCTCTACTATTGTTTTGTTTGTTATTGTATACAAAATATAATGATGTTTCGATATGTTATATATATATATATATATATATATATAATTTTTTTAATCTATTTTTTAAAGAACAAAATGGTGACGGAATTCTGAGCTTCAAAAGCGGACAAAATATCCGTATTCTATATTTTCTCGATCTACTGCTTGCTTGCTTTCGCTTACTTAGATTGAAGATCGGTGATTGATCCTAACAATGCTATTTGACTGAATTTAAAGCTGGAATATTCACGTTGTTTGTGGAGATGAAATAAGGTTTCAAAAACACTCTTGTTCCCTTAACCATCAGAGAATCCCCTTGAATCTCGACCGAGAGGCTTGTACCAGTACATCTCATAATCTCACGTCATCAAAGCAGACAATATCTCGAATGCGAAAATTGACCATAAAGATATTATCTCAAGAGTTGATAATTTTAAAATTAAAAAAATAAAATTATATATATATATATATATATATATATATATATATATATATAACGAGTATGGCATGTATATATACTATATTCATTAATAATTGAGTGTTTCCAATGGCTAGATACACAGTAGCACTAAAATAGAATAATATAATAATTGAGTTTTCCCTACCTAGATACACAATAGTACTAAAATGGAAATAGATTTTGTCTTTTGGAAATGAAAGAAGGTCAATTTCGAGAATGGTGATCCTGTTTGGGTTTCTTTGAGACACATTATTTTTTAACTTTTACTAGTGACTCAAAAGTGGTCCTCTTTGTAGCATTTTTTATTTATTTTCTGTATTATATTAATTTATGAGGTTGTGGAAAATAATCTCAGCAAAACTATATGGCAAATTCTTTCAATACTTCTATATCTTTCCTTTATATCTCCATATCTTTTCTAATTTCAAGATTACTATTTTTCAGAGAGTGTTTCTTCATTTTCAAGTTGTAGTGATTGTTAGTGTAGTTGGTGGTGAACGTTAATGGTTGGAATAAGTTTTGTGGTGTTTATACAGATGTTGTTGTGTTTTTTTTTCATGTTTTTGAAACCTCCAAAACAAAACTAACAAGGTACAAAAATGAAGTACAAAACTAAAAAAAAATAAAAATTCGCAATGGTCGAATACATCTAATCTTCTCGTCAACTCTCTCGTACACTCAAATGATGAAACTATTCTCCCGAACTTTGTGACTAGAGAAAAATGTAAGTGTGTTGCGACTAGAAGGAAAATATATGATTGTAAGGGAGGCATGATGGTAGGGGTGCAACTAAACTTATTTAAAAGGGTGGAGTAATGTTTCATATTTAAATTTTAAAAAAATATTAAAATTGACTTTTCATAATTAATATGAAGGTGTAGGAAAAATGTATTGAGATGGAGGGAGAATTCGTCAACTATATTAATTAATGGATTAGAAACAACATAAAAATAATTTTTTTAAAAAATACTAATTAGATTTTTTAACCAAAATTAATCATAGACAGAAATAATATATACATCACAATATATGTTTTGACTCAGTTTATTTTGTGAAAGAGACTTTTCTAAGAAATTAAGTAGTAATATTCTCTGAAATTGAAGAAAAACAAAAAACAGAATACTTAACTAATAAGGAATATTTTACCAATATTTAAACTTTTACCTTTTCATAAATAAGTGCAATTTACTATTAATTTAGCTTAATTAATACTTAATATTTCAATAGATCTCTCCCTTTGTTGATAATTAACTGAATAAATTTAAACCACTGCTTTAAATTTAAATTGAATCATAACCTCAATAACTTGTGTGTAAAATATTAAATTTATATGAAATAAAAGCTTTAAAATTAATAGAAGATAAACTCTTCAAACTAGAAAAGCAATTAACTACACACATGAAAAAAAAAAAAAACAAAGAAATTGTTCTCCTACGATGATACCTGTAAAAGGTATTTCGCCGTTCAAATAAGATCTCAGTATTCGGTATTTGATGCAATTAATACGCGATGATGACGTACCTTTTTTCGAAGTTCGTGACTATTTATATAATTATCATAAATCCATTATTGTTGGATTAGATTAAAGTTTGGACCATAATTAAAAATACATTACCTAATACTTAATCACAGTTTGAATCTCCTAATCCTTTACTAAACTTAATGATTTTGAACATCTAGCACAAATCAAATACTTAACCCTTCAGTATCCTACCGAAACTAAAATTTACTAATAAAGTTTCTTTAACATTATATTTAATGTAGTTTTTTTTTTTTTTATTTCAGTTAGAAAATTCAGACGAGTTTAACTTACAATTAAGATTTTTTTACAATTTTTAAGTCAAAATTGAATTTTGATTTGAATTGAATCTGATTTTTGAAACACACTTTTATTTATTCCTTTCGTCACCCTCCCATCACAATGAAAACATTACTTCATTTGTGTTCAAAATCTGCTACACATGCTTGCATTCTTCTGAAAAAAATGTTCATTTCCTTTTCTAGAAAGTACGAGAAATTTGGTTGGGAATCAACAAATATTGCCTCATGAAATGCATCTAAATTTTATTTTGGTCATGCTTGTGGGTTGTGTTTAAAAGTATTTCTTTTAATCTTTGAACAAGAAAAATTATCATAAATGCAACTCGTTGAACATTATTTCATCTTTATAATGTTTGTAGAGTATGTTCCACACAGAAGTCACACAATTGAGGGAATTAACTTTATCAAATCAATTCATTAATATAAAATAAAATCTCTATCTATCTATTTATATATATATATATATAATAATAATAATTTAATTATATCTTTAATTTATATACACTCCAACACATAATATAAATTTAGTGTAAACTTTAAAGGCAAAAGTTAACTATAAGGCAAAATTGAGTGAATGTTATTTTACACTTTCAGTGTTTAAATTTAATATAATATTACTTTTTACATTTTTCTTCATTTAAATCGATCATTATATAACATTAACTTATCTAAAAATAAAAAAAGTAACTTTTTTTTAATCAACAACTAATAAATTAAAAAAAACAAAAAAAAAACACAAAGAGTGTTTCAACTCTTTTATAATAAAAAAAACAAACAAGTTCTCTAAACAGTTTACAACAAGTATAACCAAACGAATGAAATAAACAATTTCTCAAATCACACTCCAAACAAACGATCAACATCAACGTGCTATACAATATTAATAGAGTTTTTAACTTATTTCATCTCCACTATGAACTTGAAGATCTTATATTTATTCATAAGCTAAATCTGAATCTGGTTTAATATAATCTTTCTCTCATAACCCATGTGGTTTCAAGATTTTAAATAGGAAAATCTTATATTTACTCATAAGTTAAAACTGAATCTGGTTTATATAATCTTTTTCTCATAACCCATGTGGTTTCAAGATTCTAATATTTTATTCACTCATTACCTAAAACTGGATCTGGTTTATATAATCTTTTTCCATAACCATGTGGTTTCAAGATTCTGAATCATAAAATCTTATATTTATTGGTTGGAAATCTCACTAAATACTAACTCTATTTTATAAACCGATTTTACTAGATTAAATTATATTTTTATTTTCTAATATAATATCGGATTCATTTTAAACTTATTCTAATGATTATTTATTGACCATCAAGAACTATATATACTTTTACACATTAATATATAGTTACACGTACGAGTTATCAGAAACGAATATATAGTTACACGCACGAGTTATCACAAACGAATATATAGTTACACGCACGAGTTCATTACACGAGTTAGTTACCTAAGATGAGTTACACTTAAATTATTATTCATAAGCTAAAAGTGAATCTGGTTTATATAATCTTTGTCTCATAACCCATGTGGTTTCAAAGTTGTAAACTGGAAAATATATCTGGCTATTAAAGAACACGTTTTGATGGAATTAGGTAGAGATTTTCCGACCAGAGAGAGTACCCAGATGGCTATATATACTAAGGTTTGATCTGTTACACTGCTTTGAGTTTGGAGAAGCAACATTTCTGCATCATAAGTGGTGGAACAGTTTCTCTGTGAACCCCAAAATGCAGAGTCTTCTTTCTCTGTCACACTCTCCTTCAACTCCACATGTTCCAAACTTCACACCAAGGCCAAAGTTCCCTCCTCCTCCTCAACTCCACCCCTTCAATGCCTTCTCCTTGCCCCCATCTTCTCCTTTGCTCCTCACTGCCACCAAGTCTTCTCCTTTTCTCACTTCATCTCCCAAAGTTGCATCCTTTAGGCTCCTTGCTGCCTCCATCACTGATGCTAGAAGTGAGGAACCTGCCAAAGCTAGTGGCTTGGTTAAGACCCTGCAGCTTGGAGCCATGCTTGCTTTTTGGTACATCTTGAACATCTACTTCAACATCTACAACAAGCAGGTTCTTCATTTTTTTTCATTTTTTCATCCATTTGGAGTCCAAAGAGCACTTATTGGGATCTGGGGTGTGAGAAATTATTAGTGGTTCAACACTACAGATCTCTATATGACACGTAAAATTTGGACTGCATGTCATGTAACAAACTATGAACACTAATGATTTAAAACCACCTAATAATTTCCCCATGTTTTAGAAAGTTTTATTTGGTAGAATAAATCAAAAGGGTCATAGAATTGCATGGAGATTTGGAGTTTCAAGGCTTGTATTAAGAAATATAGGATGTTTTTAGTTACTTTTTTTTTCTTTCTTGACTTTTCTTTAAACTCTCTGTTTTTCTCAATTGCAATGCACTGATTATTGTGTATTAGGTTCTAAAAGTCTATCCATTTCCAGCAACAGTTACAGCATTTCAATTTGGCTTTGTATCATTGGTGATTAATTTAATCTGGACTTTCAATCTCCATCCCAGACCAAGCATCAGTGGTTCACAGGTACTTTGAATTGGGAGGTCAAAAAGGGTTGGTCCATCAATTTGTGGGGTTTTCACTCTGATTTCAAGCCATTAATTTTGTAATTATGTATGTGGTTGCAGCTTGCAGCACTCCTTCCTCTTGCAATGGCTCACACATTAGGGAATGTGTTGACCAACATTAGTCTTTGCAAGGTTACTGTATCTTTCACTCACACAATCAAAGCTATGGAGCCTTTCTTTACTGTTCTTCTTTCTGCACTTTTCTTGGGTCAGGTAATGTTCAAGTCTTCACTTTGTCTTTCTTGTAAAATTTGAATTTTTCTTCCTTGATGCTATGCAAACCTATATTTTTAAAATATTCAGATTAAACAAACATATAAAAAAGAAAAAGAATTATTTATTTTATTAAAAGTGTTGATATTTTAACAATCATGCATCATCACAACTGAAAAGAAAATTAATTTTTTACTGAAATTGAACAATTTTGAAACTGTATTGACCAAATCATGTAAACTTGTGCATTTCAATTTACAGATATCAAAGTAACATTTTCTTTATTAAATAAACATTTATTTTAAAAAAATAAACTCAAACAAAAAGGTCAATATATTAGCTTTATGTGTTTGAGATCACACATTGACTAGAGATGATGACAATTCATTGTATATAAGTGGGTGCAAACCTCACCTTATGAGCTGGTTTTATGGGATTGAATTAGACTTAAAGTCCACTTCGTAATATATATCACCTATAGATGTACCTATTAACCCATTATCATGACAAAGTCAATGACTAGTCCCAATTTTACAATAGGCAAATTACAACTTATTTGGGTGGTCCAATGATTCAGGTGTTAGGTTTGAGTACAACTCTGGTACTAGTTAACCACCTCCAATTTGACAGTTTTTTTGTTATGATTAGGGTTTCTAGCATCTTATCTGTTTAGATTCCTTGTTAACCATCCATTTTTTTGTGAATGAGGAGAGACTTGTTGCTTTCAGGAAAGTGATTGAGATTGGTGCCACTTTTAATACAAGCCACATCATATTTTCTTTAGTGAAATTTAAACACAAGCTACTTTGTCTATTCTTCCAGTTTCTCATTTTTGTCTTATTCATCCAATCATCATTACCAAAAAGTCTTTTTTTTTTTTTCTAGTTTTTATATATCTGTTTGAGATTTGGTGACAGTAAAAGAAGTGAATAAAGTTATCATATGACTGTTTGAGATTAGATGACAATAATATCAGTACACATTATTTATTCATATAAATTACCATGTAATATGTGAGCACTTTAGCATATTGTGATGGTCACTAAGTGCTAATTGCTAATGCTTCTAGTCTACTCCATATTCTACTCATTCATGTCAAAATGCAGAATAATGTCATTGTTTTGACCTTCATTTTTTATCCTTAAATCATCAGATGCCTACTTTCTGGGTGTTTTCTTCCCTTTTACCAATAGTTGGGGGAGTGGCATTGGCATCAATGACTGAAGTCTCTTTCAATTGGTAATTAATCACCACACTAGAACTGTTTCAGATTCAAAGTTCCTTCAGGGTCTATGTTGAATAACTCTGATACTGCTCAGAGCATAGAATATTTATTTACCAATATTTTTGGTGTAGTATTGATTAAAAGTGTTTGACATGTTCTATCTCAAAACAGGATTGGCTTCGCCACTGCTATGGCAGCTAACATTACAAATCAATCAAGGAACGTTTTGAGCAAAAAAATGATGACTAGTGAAGAGGTAAGGAATTTGCCTAGATCTGCATAGTGCAGAAACTTTGTTGTTGTTATCACATAGTTACAAAATGAAGTTGTTGCATATATGTGTTCATCATGCAACTTCAGAGTCAAGTATAAGAAAACAAACTAACCAATTTTTTGTTTTTGCAAGTATATACTCTACAAAAATATCTATTCCCTTTAAATTTTGGATATTTTTTATTAAGAAGTGGACTTTAAATATAATTCAACCTTATAAAACTGGTTACCAAACAAACCAATTTATGCTAATTAAGAATGCGAGTTAACCTCATTTGAATTTCTTAACATCATTTGAGTATTTTGTTTGTGAAACTAATTACTGCTTTACTTTTTGGAACTCTTTTTTACATTATTCTGTTGAAAATGTGGCTCATCATTTGAAGCATATTCTTGACAGGAAACTTTGGACATTATCAATCTCTATGGAGTTTTAACAATGATGGCCTTCATCTTGTTGGTTCCATATGCCTTACTTGTGGAGGGTGTCAAGTTTTCTCCTTCATACCTGCAATATGCTGTATGTGTTTTTCTTAAAATCATATGCTTCTTCCCTTTATTTTTCCTTGATAAGAAGAAATTGAGAAAGAGAAAAACTTCCTAACATGTATTATGCTGTTCTTTCTACAGGCAAGCCAAGGGCTGAATGTTAGAGAACTATGTGTCAGATCAATTTTTGCTGCATTCTGCTTCCATGCATACCAGCAGGTGTGGCTTTCAAAGATTTTGTTCTGCTGTTGTGAATAAGATTGTTTTCTAAGAAGATTTCCATTTTAGTTATGATCTGCAGGGAAATAATTGCTTTTTCTATGATGATTTTGATCCTTTGATTTTCCAAACATAGAGCCAATTTGATTCCCTGCTTATCTAAACAAGTATCTTAAAAACCAAAAAATAGAAATAACAGTGAGATGTTTTCACATCCTCTTCTGTTTCCTTCAAATGTTGTGTTCAAGCGTCTAGGAGACAAACACTTTCAAATGTGTTTAAGGGACAAACAAATCTCAGAAAACAGTATTAAAACAAAACAAGGCCTTAATCTCTAGCTTTTGCATATTATTAGAAATTCTGATTTAATCAACTTTAGCTCTATTCTCTTGAGACCTAAAGTGAAGTTTGCTCCAAAAACATGTGTCAGGCTATATATTATGGGTGATTCGATAACAACCCAATAGTGGATGGGCTGATAAGACTCAATAAACACTCGTTAACATAGACTCTAAATGGATATATACCATATTAAGAAGTGGACTTTAAGTTTAACTTAATCTTATAAAACCGGCTTATAAGGTGAAGTTTGCACTACTTATATATTATGAAATATCCTTATGTCTAGTGAAAGTGACACTTGAAATTATCAATGTAAGTAATTGAGTATTGTATTTGCATGAAATGTGTTGGAGCTAAATAAGTACAATTGATGGCAGGTTTCATATATGATATTAGATATGGTGTCACCTGTGACACACTCAGTTGCAAACAGTGTGAAGCGTGTGGTTATCATTGTTTCTTCAGTCATCTTCTTCCAAACTCCTGTCTCTCCTGTTAATGCACTTGGTAAGTCTCATCAAATTTTATGGTTGATGTTCTTAACTTTGTACTCTAAAAACACATGAATGTGCAGAAAAATGATTGCTAATGATTTCTAGAACTCAGAAGATTTCTGATGTCCCTTTTGCTGTGGTGTGTGACAATAGGAACTGCTATAGCTCTTGTTGGAGTTTTCTTGTACTCAAGGGCAAAGAGGATGAAGAAAGTGCAGAAGACAAATTGAGGCACAATGACCCTTCCAAACAAAGGACACATGAAGAGAGGGGAAAGTAAATATTGGAGACACATCACAACAATAATTGATTTTTTTGTTTCTTTTCTTGGTACCACTACTACTTATAATTGAAAACTCAATTTTAGGGAATAATAGTTCAAGAGTTTAATTGGTGCCCCTATAAATGTTCTATCATATAACTTTTTAATAGTTATTATAAACATTTTAAGATGAATAAACTTTGATAATTTCTAAAAAATTAATACCACAATAAATTTAAATTTATTAAATAGTAACCAAAATTAAAGATAAAAAATAATTAGTTACTATATTAACTAAATTAGATATATTATTTTAGAGACTAAAAAATTATTTGAATCTAAAGTGATTTCTATTATTAATAAAAATTTATAAAATGGTTTCTAAATTAGTATTTAGATTAACTATCAGGTTTTAGCTATTAATATTTTAAATTCTAAATTAGACTCAATTAGTCTTTTAAATACTAATTTAGAATTTAGAATATTAATAGTTAAAACTTGATTACTAATAATTAGATACCAATTTAAAAACTCCTTTATAAATAACACATTTTAATCATCTGGATGAATTAATAATAGAATAATAATAGAAGTCACATACATACACTTATATTAAATCATAATTTCACGAAGATCAATATTATAAAAACGTGTTATATTAACAGAAAAGTCACTAATTGAATCGGTTAATCTAATATATATTATAACAAGACAAATTCATAAACAAAAAATTTCAATTTTAGGAGCATGAAAAAATCATAAAAAATAAATACAAAATCATGCTTTTATTATAAAAAAAAAATAAAAATATATATATATATATATATATATATCAACTCAATTTAGATTGGATTCTCCAATTATTTAACAAACAAACAATGCCAATGGCAGCTCACTGAAATTAAAAAATGCAAAAAATAAGTTAAACACAATGGCTTGATTCTAAGAATAAGAGATAAATAACCATGCTATAAAGTTGATACTATTAGTTTCTGATTTATAAGATAATGACAAAAACTAAAAAGAAAACACTTAATTAATACAAGGGTATAAATTACTAAAATAAAAACTTAATGGGTTTAAGTTTTATAGTTAATGAAAATCAATCAATCAAATAAGTACAATATGTATATAAGAAAATAAATAGGGTTGGTAATGCTAAAAATTAGTCGAGGTGAATTAGTTCATATAAGATTTGTGGATTAATAAATCAATCTTACATAAATTAAAAAAATTAAAAAGATATAGATTTTTTTTTTGTAACCTTTTATCCCAAATTATAAAAATAATTATTGCTACAAATATAACAATTAAATTTTTTTAAAGATTATATTACTATTTACTATAAGTAAATAAAAAATAAAAATAATATATTAAAGTAGACAATAAAATAAAATCTAAATTTTTATTTATAAATATATAATTTTTATAAAATAAAAAATTAAAATCTTTATAAAAATTTTAAAGAAATATATTTAAATATGTTTAATATAAATAGTATTACACAACATAAAAGATTAAAAAACAAGTTGCTGCAGCAGGATGGATCAGTCCAAATTTTAAAGATTATTAATATAATTATAACAATCTTTAAAGCTCTTACAAGATATATTTTAATATTAATTTTATTAATTAATTGTATTTATCAATATTGGACTCTTACAATTCAAACATGTTATAATATTTAATTAGAAGAGTACAATAAATAATTCATAAACATGTTATCAAATTAAATATTAAATACGTATTGGTATATCCAAAAACCAGTCAAATAAAAATAATTGAAAAAATTACAAAATATTGAAAAAGGGTTGGGCAAATAACCTCAAAATTAGCCAAAATCTGATTTAATTTAAAATATTTAATAATACGCTACAAAAATTCTTGAAAATAAGAAAATAAGCTAATTTTTTTATTCTATATGTAAACTCTTTATTATTGATAAATATTATTGAAATGTCAATTTAAATACTATAAATATGTAATTAACTCTAAAGAGTATATTTTATCCTTTATTTTGTAAATTTAAATTATATTATTTATCTTTTTATCTGCATAAGATTAAATAATTAGTTGATTTTCAACATTAATTATACATTAACGTAAATCTTAATATTTCCTTTAATAACACATGTGACACTTATTACCAAATATGTTTTCAATTCCCTAAACCCGTAATCATATTTCAAACAAATTTAATAAAATTAAAGTTATTTTATAATAAAATAATTTTTTATTGTTGTATTAAAATTGAAATATGGAAATACTTATTCTACTAAACTGATAATTTATCCATTTAAATATAATAACGTATTTTATTTAACTCTTTACATGCATTTTAAATGTTAAAAAACTATAAATTTACGTTGCATTTTAATGCTTAGGATTATATAATTATGATATACTTTTAATACTCTTTATATGATTTAATTGTAATAATAATTTTATTAATACTAATTCAATTTTATTTGAGCATTGAAATAAGATAGATGAGACCTAGAGAACTATTGAAGGGCTTAATCTTTTTCTTTCTCTTGGGCATGTTGCTAAGACTTCGTTGTGATCCCTCTCGTCTCGATACTACTTCTTCGAGCCTCGTCTCAGGTGGATGCTGAATGAGGGGTACCTGAAGAAGACATTCCAACGCTCAAGTCAGCAAATTGGATATTCGACACTCGGGGGTGTACAGTGATAACGACATACCTTTATTCTTGAAATGTGCGTTATTTATATTATTTTAATGGGCTTACCTTATTGGGATAATTAGTGGAATGGATCACATTTAAGAGCTTATTACCTAGTTCTTAATGGTAGTTTAGCTTTACAACCTTGATTTGCGCATTAATGAATAATGTGTGTTGGTCGACCTGCACGACCGTACAAGTCTCGATCAGCTCGATCAAGATAGACCGAGTTGTGACAATGACCGGTCGGTCAATTTACGTTGCATTTTAATGCTTAGAATTATACAAATATGATATATTTTTAATATTCTTTATATGATTTAATTGTTATAACAATTTTATTAATACTAATTCAACTCCAATTCAAGAAATCTTGAACCAAAACATGTTTACCCATACTCCATTTCTTGAAAAAATGATTGAAATTGAAACTAAACAATACACACAAACATATAGATATGATATTTCAAAAAGACATTCTTACCAAAATATATAATAACATACAACTATAAAGTGCAGAAAAACAAACAAACATCAAACCTTAACATATATAATTAACCACACAAACTTCATAATAAGTATCATAGTTTGGCATTTCACCAAAGTAAATGTTTCCATCATCAACATTTATTATTAACTTAAAATTATAATATAGTTTATGAAGTCAAAGTTGAGATGAAGTCTTGTAATGAAACACTGATAAAGCATGAACACCATGATGTGAGCAATGAATCTAGCTCAAGAAAAGAACTAGCTCATCACAATTGCATCTCTCCACCTCCTTCTTCTTCTTGTTCATGTTGTCTGAGGATTTTTTGGGAACTTTTTTTGCAGATTCTGGAGATGATGCAATGACCCATTTGACATAGGCATGGAGCATTGAGCCTTTGTAGTGACCATGGTTGTTCTTCTTGCAGTTTTGGCGTCTCATGGTTGCATTCCAATGGTTCTTCACAGCATTCTCAGTCCTACCACCTAGTTTCTTTGCAATCTTTGACCATTTGTTTCCAAACTCTTGGTGCCCTTTTATCAGAATCATGTCTTCCTCCAAGCTCCATGTTCCCCTCTGCATAATTAGTTTGCACATTAATTCAAATCACATCTTGAACCATTTTAAGTGTGATCAACCCATATACGTATATATACAATAGACTAAACAATCATACAACACAACACATTCCAGACTACTACACACCTTTGTCAAAAAACTACAACCGCAATCAAGTTAAAACGAGAAAAGACAAACCAGAGGATCAAGACACTGGTCAGAATAAAAGAAATCACTAGAGGAGAATTTAAAAATAATCTTGTTTAAATTCAATTAAAAGACAAGATAATGAAAGAGTTATACAATTATACGTAAATACAATGCAAAAATTGTTTGTATTGTATGAATTAATTTTCTTACATAGTTAATTTTCATCTTAAATTTGTGTAAAAACAATTTTAATTGCTTCAACTTCTCTTTTTACAATTTTGACAACAAAATTTGTGTTTTATTTATCACATTTTTTATCAATAAAAAATAAATAAAACAAATTAAAACATTCAAGAAACGTTTCAACTCATATATAAAACACAGAGCAGATAACTTTCAACTAAATAAATATAAATAATATCATCTAGAAAGATTCAACCGAGACCATTACATCTTTTTTATCGACAAAAAATATAAAATAAATTAAAATATTTAAGAGACGTTTCAACTCGTACATAAAACAGAGCAGACAACTTTCGACCAAATAAATATATATATATATATAATATCATCTAAAAAAATTCCATCCAGAACATTACATTTTTTTATCGATAAAAAATAAATAAATTAAATTAAAATATTTAAGAGATATTTCAACTCTATATAAAACAGAAAACAGACAACTTTCAATCCGTATATAAAACACAAAGCAGACTACTTTCAATTAAATATATATAAATAATATCATCCATCTTCAAAAATTCAATCGAGGACACACAAAAATAAGTATATATATATATATATATAAGAAATAAGAATTGAAAGAGAGAACCCTAATGTTTGGTCGAAGTTGATTGTTCCATCTTTCTCGACATTGCTTCCCAATTCTGCCCTGTAGTGCCTTTGCAATTTGTGACCATTTGGTAGGCCCAAATTGATTCACCATTTCCACAAGAACCCTAAAAAACCACAAATTCAGATTAATTAAATATCTTTCCATGAATTTTTTTTCCATAAACTAAAATCAATGCAAATCACATACAAAATCAGTGACTAAATATTTTTTATTTGAGAAAAACACAATTAATTAAACAAAAACAAAAAACCAAAGAAAATGACAAAGAAAGAGAGAGAATAGGAAATCACACACCTATCTTCTTCAGGAGTCCAATATTGCCCTTTGATTATGGTATCATTTTTTTCCTTTTGATTAGAGTTCCATTGACCATCACTTGTCACCATTAATTCACAGTTATTAAAGAGTGAAAATGGAAATGGTGATGATATGGAAAATGAAGCTAGAGGTGGATGAATTAATTCACATATGAGTGTGTTATTTTGGTAGCCATGCAAAGCATCCATCATTGTTTTGTTTAGTTCCAAAGTCAAAGGATGGGCATGGCAATCAATAGCAAAGCCTATGAGGGAAGATCCTCCACCACAAGGGGTGGATATCCCAAGAGGGGTGGTAGGGTTGGAATGACCCTCCATGGTAGAGATAGGGATGCAAGTAGCCATGTTCATGGGGTGGAAATGAAAAAGGTGGAAGGTTTTGGTTTGGTGGAACATGGTGGACTCAGAAATTTTTGTGAATCAAACAAGGTTTTCTAGAGAAACTAGCTACTTGAAACTATGCATAAACAAGGGAAATATATAGATAGAGAGAGGGAGAGAGGAGGAGAGAGATTATTGTGATTAATGTAATTATTGAAGTTCTGATTTGCGCTACCGTTACTCAGAAAACTCAGAAGACGACATTATTTCTTCCTTTTTTTTTCTCGGAAAACGACAATATTTATTCTTTTTCTTCTTCTTGAAAGGAAATTCAATTAGATGAATTTTAATTAAAATAGTGGATTTATTTATTATTATAGTCCTTCTTACACTTATATTTTTGCGGCAAAACACTCTATAGTAAATCAAAGTGTAAGTGAATGACAAAATTTATCGCATATCCTAAAAATGCATAATGACTAGCATGATATAATTTCAAGAAATCAAATAATTTAGACAAATGTGAATGAAAATTTCTATATTTTAACACACAAAATGGTAATTAAAATCTAAGGATGAATTAAGAATAACACAACTTTCACTATAAAAAAAATCATTAAATAGCAATCAAATTTAGAGACCAAAAATAACTAGTCATTATATTAATTAAATTAGATATTATTTTAGAGACTACAAAATATTTGTATCTAAAGTAGTTTCTATTGTTAATAAAAAAATTATAAAATGGTTTCTAAATTGGTATCTAACCATTAGCTACTTACTACTTTATATTATAAATTAATCTCTATTAGTTTTTTAAAGACACCAACCATTAGTTTTTTAAATTTATATCTAAATTAGCTACCAAAGTTTTAGCTACTAATATTTTATATTATAAATTAGTCTTTAAAAAACTAATAGAGATTAATTTATAATATAAAGTAGTAAGTAGCTAAAACATTGATAGTTAATGGTTAGATACCAATTTAGAAACTATTTTATAAATTTTTATTAATAATATAAACTACTTTAGATATCAATAATTTTTTTAGTTTATAAAATGATATCTAATTTAGACAAATAGTAACTAATTATTTTGGTCTCTAAAATTAGTTTCTATTTAATAATTTTCTTGTAGTGTTTCACTAGACACTCTTTAACTGTCAAGTGTTTTAGGTTTGTATTTACACTAAGCACTCATACAGATAAACACTATCATGCGATTAGCAAGACTCTAGTGTTCACAACAATTGAAAAACATGCAACCTAAGATCAAGAAAACTTCACAAATGATGTAATGAGGTAAAGATAAAGGTAGGTAAAATGAGAAAAAAAAAGTTTAAAAACCATAGAAAAACAAATATAAGTATCATGACAATTCAACTCCTTTATTTATTTTGAGATATATTTTTTTTACATATAATTTTGTGTTATTTTTCTAGTAAATTGAAAAATTAGTTGTGTATTATTTAAAAGATTATATATAAATAAAAATATATTATATAGTATTTACTATATATTAGTAAAACACATTTTATGTTTAACTTAACCTTATGGTATGGTTATATTTAAACCATTTTATTATATTACTAGTTGATAAGAGATTTGTATAACATATATACATATTTTTTTTTCTTTTTTTTATATATATTTTCTTAAAGTAGAATTCAAACAGACTTGAGACATAGACAAATAATTTTTCCTCTTATTTTACATAATAAAGTTTTCTTTTGGGAGAAAATGAAACTATATATAAAAAATTATTTTGAAGTATATATTCAAGGGAGATTTAAGAGAGGTGGAATGGATAAAGGAGAAATGTAGTGATGGTAGTTAATTAGATATCAATTTAGAAAGTATTTATTAATAAATAGAAATTATTTTAAATATTAATAATTTTTTAAGTTTATAAAATAATATCTAATTTAATTAATATTTTTAAGACTAAAAAAATTATTGGTATTTACAATAGTTTATATTATTAATAAAATTTATAAACTAGTTTCTAAATTGATATTCAATTAGCTATGATGGTTTATAGCTACTAACTTTAGAATATGAATTAATTAATAACTAAAATATTGGTAGTGAAGTAGATACTAATTTAAAAACTAGTTTATATATTTTATTAATAATAAAAAATATTATAGATATTAATGATTTTTTAGTCTTTAAATTAATATTTAATTTATTTAATATAATAATTAATTATTTTTTATGTTTAAAAATTGGTTTTTATTTAATAATTTTTTTATAATGTAAATCAAATTAAAATAAACTCTTTAATTGCATCTTTTGTCTCTTCTAGCACTTTGTTTGCAAGTTGGAACTATGGGCTGGGTTGAAGCCATAGTAGTATTTCTTCAAACAAAAATCATCTTTATTAAAATATTAAATAGCTTTCCTCATAATTAATAAAAATATTCATTGTCAAGTTTAAAATTAATTTAGCAATTAATATATATGCATAAAAATGCTTAACCTCCCCATTTTATTTAATTATGCAAGTTATCAAGTTTAACATTTTATTGAGAAGTTAATTTAAGCTGGTAAGAAATTATTAAAATAAAAAATAAATTTATAATTATAGGTATGATCTTTAATATCTAAGAAATTGTGCACTCTCAAGGATTATAATTTTACCTTTTTTTCATCAAATTTTTTAGGATTAAATTAGTCTTGAATGATGTTTAAACTTTTTAAGAAAAATTTAGATTTTGATTATGGTAATGCATGACAAAATATTGGACAAATGAAGTATAAAACCTCTTTTAGAAGGTATATATGATCATTAAATAAAAGTATTGAAAGAAACTTGATTAATAAAACATAATTAATAGAAGCAACTTCTGGTATTGGAAAATGTAATGTGGTTTTTAGTATACCACATCTAAATAACTTGTACTCAATTTTGTTTTAATTAATAAAAGAAATGCTAAGTAATTTTAAATAATTCACAATTTTATAAAAAGTAATTGAATTTTTTTGAAGTAATTTTAGAATATTATGTGAGACCACTCCAATAAAAAAGTTGCTTTTAGTAACCTCTAAACATCTAGATCAAATATTTGAGTATAATTTCTTTTTTTATAATTTTTTATTGCTATTACAAAAGTTTGGTGTAATTGTATTTACTATCAAATGAATATATTAATTTTATTTATTTTAATTTGATAATTAAAATTTATTTCTTGATATTTGTTATGAGACAACTTACAAACTATAAACTATTTACAATTTGAATATTATATTGTGTTCTATAGTATTATGTTTAGATAGTTTACTATAATAAAATTATTAAATAAAAGTTAATTTTAGAAAAAAAAAATAATTAGTTATTATATTAACTAAATTAGATACTATTTTATAAACTAAAAAACTTTGAATATCTAAAATTAAAGTTAAATGTTCACTTTTTAATTCATTTTAACTTAAAGAAGTTGGTAAAATGCATGGTAATAGGTTAGAAAAAGCTACATTAGTTTCTATTATTGATAACTAAAATAGGTTTCTATTTAAAGATTTAATAGTAGTGTATTAACATTTTCCTATAGGAAGGAGTTCAACTTAGGTCCACTTGAGTCAAGAGTATGTAACAATTATATTAAAAGACATTTAATGATCTTGATTATAATTCTTTTTAATATTAATAATAATAATATTAATAATCATTTTTTTTATCAACAATAAAATAAATAAATAAATAGGGACCACTTCAGGAGTGGTCCAACCCTTATACAGAAATACTTGACACCAGTCTCCTATTAGAACGCCTACCAAATTAGCAAAGGGATAACCATACCAACACTAACCAATGTTAATGAATCAACCTCATACAAGCCAA
>Ga0123342_1000843_pt1 | contig 50444 bp, 32 predicted proteins | sample Turbeawhitnodule_FD_89960 | JGI IMG/M metagenome (GOLD analysis project Ga0123342, IMG submission 89960) | Root nodule microbial communities of legume samples collected from Mexico - Turtle bean Mexico white nodule | ecosystem: Host-associated > Plants > Roots > Nodule | place: Mexico: Nepantla...
AAACCAAAATAATTAGTTGCAATAGTAACTAAATTAGAGACCATTTTAGAAACTAAAAATAAATTTGGTTTCTAAATTAGTTTCTATTATTTTCTATTATTGTTAAATAGTTTCTAAATTGGTGTCTAATTAACAACCAAGGCTTTTGCTACCAAATTTAGAAACTAAATAATTGGTAGTTAAAACCTTAGTTGCTAATTAAATACAAATTTAAAAACTATTTAACAATAATAAAAAATAATATAAACTAATTTAGAAACCAATTTTTTTTTAGTTTCTAAAATGGTCTCTATTTTAGTTCCTATTGTAACTAATTATTTTGGTATCTACAAATTGGTTTGTATTTCATGATTTTCTTGTAGTGTGTCTTATCTAGTGTTTCTTCTCCTTATGTATAATACACACTTTCATCTATCATATTTAAAACTATTTTTACTTCTATTTTGCTTTCATTTTTATTTTTAATTTATTAATAAAGAAGAGTAAGAATTACAATACTTATATAAAAAAGAGAAAAAGAAAAAAAGCAATATATACAAATAGTAATTCTCGATATATGAAAGGTAAGTAGTTCTCAAAAAATGAAAACATTCTTCAAATTTTCTATTGAACGTTTATAAAATATGAATTAGGAATTAAACATAGGAATATATGTTAAATACTTAAAGAGATTTTTAATATAAGATTTAATTGAATACATAAACACTTATACGATAAGAAACTAAAAGAAAAAAATGTTTCACAAATTAAAATAATGTTATATATAAAGCTGTGTATTTTATAAGTTTTTTCATATTAACTTACCCAAGAGTTAGTTTTAATATACTGAGAATTTATTTAAACTTAAATATGCTCTATGTAAAATTAGTGATTTTGGATTCGTGTCTATCTAAAATGTATTGTTAGTGTTTAGTCTCTGAAATTAAAAATTATTACCTTTCGTTTATAGTATTACATGACACCAATGAGTTGTTTTCTATTCAACAAAAAGAGATAAAGTCATCATTCCAAATTATATATTAACGTTATGATATAATATCATTGGCTAAAAATCTCAAAAAGTTATATTTATGTTAAAATATGTATCTACTCACTGTTACGGTCAAATACATTCAAACAATAAGTTACTTATTTTATTTAATATAATATTTAAGATAAATAAATCAAATTATAATTTATTTAAAAATTACTAGCAAGTTATAAGTTATACTAATATAAAATTAATTTGTATCTCAATTATTATTTAATGTCTTATTTAATAATCTATATTCAAGAAGACGTGTAAACACATCATAATTTTTAAGAAATATTTATTCAATTCTTTCATATTTTGTCATACTTACAAATATCATATATTTTTAGTGACTTGAGTGTGATAGTCTTTTGCATGTGAATCTCCCTTCTTTCTTTGTGATATACTATTATAAAAAAATTAGTCATAGATAAGTCATCATTTTTTTCATCTTAGAACTCTCACGTCATCTCTGAACTAAAAATAATTTAAAATTAAAAATCTTGGAACTCTCACTTCATCTCTAAAAATAATTTGAAATTAAGGAAGGATGCACATTGGTAAAGAAATATTTTATAGCAAGTAAAACCAAAATTAATGTAAGGTTTAAAATAATTATTTCACATTTTGTAGGATGAAAAAAATGGAAAAAATTATAGAGACTAGAATCAAAATTCTCTAATTTTATAAAGAGTTAAAAATATATTTAAGTCATCTATTTATTTATTCATCATTAAATACTTTTAGATAAAATTATTTAAATGCATCCCTTGTAGAGGGAAATGATTATCTATTCCTCTTGAATAAACTCAATTTTCTTTCATATAAACACTTCTATCACTATTATAAAATCATTAAATAGAAGTAATTTTAGAGATCAAACATAATTAGTTAACATATTGATTAATTAGATATTATTTTAAAGACTAAAAAATTATTAGTGTTTAAATTAATTTTTATTATTGATAAATAATTTCTAAATTGGTATCTAATTAACTACCTAAGTTTTAACTGCCAATTATTTAGATTCTCAAGTAGGTAACTAAAACCTTGATATCTAACTATATACAAATTTAGAAACTATTTATTAATAACATAAATTAATTTAGATGATAATAATTTTTCAATCTCTAAATAGTATCTAATTTAGTCAATAATAATTTTTTTTTCTAAAATTAATTTTTATTGATTCCATTTTGCACTTACATGATTTCTCACACAAAAGATGTGGTTAAACTAACTTCAATTTGGAGATGCATGGCCCATTTAAAAGTAATCATATGTCACTAAAGATCAAAACTTTAAATCATCATCACTAATGAAAGATATCTAGCTAGCAATTGGTGTTAGGGTTTAAATTTAAGGCTAGAGTTCCATTAAGACTATGTTCAACAAAACATTGGAGATGACAATTGGCCTAATTAATGGCAATCATTGATGGAGTAATTAACACAGTGCACTACTATTTATTAACTTTACAAAAACATAAAATTGTTTTCACTGTTCAATGATCCCACCAAGAACTGGAAAATTTGTTAGTATTAAGGCAAGACCATTTGCTGATGTTTCATCTGCTTTATTATGTTGGATTTCTTTTGGCAAAATGATTTGTTTTGTACTTATGTTTCTAACACAAATACTCCAAATATCATGGTTCTGTAACTTTTATAATTCTAGAAGGGTAAAACATCATTTAATTTGTTAAAAAGAAAAACATCTTAATAGTTCTTGAAATATTAAAATAAAAAAATAAGTATCTAATAATACGTCTAATAAGTATCTTATTTTGTTTTATTTTTTATATGGGTTTGGTACCCCAATACTCATTTATTAATATTTTTTTCTGATTAAAAAAAGTCTCTAAATTTAATTATTTATTGCCATTTTATCTTTAAATTTATATTAATATTATCATTCAGTGATTGGAAAATTACGTACACTTTTAAGATTTTTTTTTTACTTCTAAAACTAATAAAAACACTTTTAATAGGGTTCAAATGGTGTTTTACTTCCAAAACCTCAACTAAATGACCCTTGTGTTTTCTGCACTGAATAATATAATCAACTCCTGCAGAAATTTGTTGAAGATGCTTTTGTGCTATATTTGCATTTTCCTAGGATTTAGGTAATTTTTTCATAAACACTTTTAGAAGAAAAAAAAAACAAACTTCTTCATAAATTAGAACTATCTTATACATAAGTTAAAGATTATCTTTTAAAAAAAGTCAGTATGAAAGAGTTTTTTTTATAGATTTTAAGTTAATTTTAATATACTGAGAATTTCATATTATTTTCTTTCATATATTTTTCATACAAATACTTACCAACCATTATTTGTTCATAACCAAATATATTTCTATTATTAAAGGAAGGTTAGATTAGAAGCTGAAAACCAATTAAAACATATATGCTGACTTGTTAACAGGACTTGTATTTTATTTTTTATTTTTTACAATAGGACTTGGATTAGAAAATGAAAGTATATTATGCCTTTTCTGAAAACCATGAATTTGAAAATGGAAGCAAAAATTAAAAGCATCAAGTGAAATTGGAAATCCTATTCTAGCTGATCAAGGACCACTAATTTTTAATTAGAGTTACTCATTTCTAGTGAATGAAAATGGAATGTTTATCTCATATTTTGTCTCTAAGTACATAAATAAAAGGAACACTTTAATTTTACCTTTATGATTGTATACATTATTAACAACTAATACAATAAAATTTAAATTAGAATCTACTTTTAAATTAAATACAATTAACTCAACCTAAACCTTAGGTCAAAAAGATTTTGAAATTAAACAAGGTTAATAAAGTGAAGCCACTACTTAAATTATTATTATGTCACTTTCTCAACTTTCAGAACCTTTTTAAAAGAATAGTGTCATTCTCACAGAAAAAAAAATTATAACATTTTTTGCAATTTTTCTTTATTTCTCTTCATGGCACCACATATTTTATTCCATGCTTCTTTCTTTTCTCTTCCTATATCTTTCTTTGTTGTGAAATGTGGAAAAATGTTGTTAAAAGAGCATTACTCTTTTGAGAAAATAGACATCAACACACCCCAATGCCACAAAATAAACAAAACCTAAAAGATGGACAACGATCACTGACCTATCTTTACCCTTTTATTATGATAGGTACCTCTTTTATTTTGCAATACTTATCATAGTTATTTGAGTCATAGTAATTCGAGTTTTTTTTCTTTCAAGTTATTTATTCAAATCTAATTTGTAAAAAAAATGTTTTGACAATAATGTGTTTTTATACATCCTCGTAACAACTATTTTTAATAATAAAATATTAAACTACAAAGATAAAATATAGTAATTATAAAAAAAATACTTAATAAACATGGCTTACTACAAATATTTAGTGGGCAGTGGGTAATGGAGAAAAAATAGAGAACCTTTGATTAGGGGAAAATACGCTTAAGGATAGAACACATAGGGTGTATAGGAATGGAGTAGAGAAAATACAAAGGTCAATGAGACAAGATGGTGGGAAGATGGTATTTTGAATTTGGAACATTGCCTAAAGAAGAGTATTGTTTAAGTGGGAAAAGTCATTCCTCAACTCAGGAAGGAGTTTAAGGAGGTTAACCTTAATCAACAGAGGGATAATAAGTGGGTATGGAGTCTAAATAAAAGTAGGTTATACACGATGCAGTCAATATATAAGGTATTGTCAACCTTGGATAGTGTGGAAAGGGATGGTATCTTCCCTTCTCTTTGGAAAATCAAATGTCTACCAATTGCTAAGCATTTTACTTGGCGGGTTCTGAGAGGTAAGGTTGCTACTTTAGACAATCTTAGTAGGAGGGGAGTAGTTCACTCTAACAACGTATGTCCTTTATGTAAGTCCTTTAGTGAAACCATCAATCATTTTGATAGGTATGAAATCTTTGTCATTGGTGGCTAAGAATTATCTCAGTAAACTATGCATTTCAGCCTATTATGTACATCTTTGTTTAATTTAAATGGTAATTCTATATGAAAAGGGGTGTGGGGACTGTGGAAATAGAGGAATGATGTTGTATTTAATAAAGCAAGGACTGATGTGGAACAAGTTTTTTGTGAAACACAACTAAAATTCTAGGCTTGGGTTAAGAGTCTATTTTCTAAGTCATCTTTCACATGTTCAAATTGGTATATTAATTAAATTTCACAAGTGACAAGTCATAATGTATACAAGACACAATATCATTAAAATAGTCCTTATTTGTTTCAAAACTTTCACAAATGACATGTCATAATGTATTTGTATAGGTATTTTATATGTAATACTTGATGTGTTCGTGAGGTAACATTTAAGTATGAATTTTTCACTATCTCATATTGAAGTTATATACAACAAGTGGACAACAAGTAATGAAATAACGGTTAAGAGAGAGTGAAAAATATTTATATCTTTTTTTATATCTAGTAAACCCTAAAAAAACATATTTGTGTAACCTAGCAGATAATTTATCTAGACCAGGACAAAAATTGTGAACATAACATGTAGATTGAAAAACTTTAGGTGGTAAGGATGAAGAGGTTCATGAGGAAATAAAACAGAATGAAGAATTTTATTCTCTAAAACTGAAGAGGGCATATGATTAATTAGATAACATGCACTAAGAACAACATCGCCCAAAAATGTTAAGGAACGTCACCATGAAGTAACATAGTACAAGTAGTTTCAACAAGTTGTCTATTCTTGTGCTTAGCCACCCCATTTTGTTGAAGGGTATAAGCACATGAGGTTTAATGAAGAATGCCATGAGATTTTATAAAAGTGGTAAAAGAATGAGAAAGATACTCACGAGCATTATCATTGCATAAGGTTCGAATTGAAACACCAAATTGATTTTTAATTTCATTATAAAAAGATTGAAATATAGAAAACAACTCAGAACGAGATTTCATTAAAAATAACCAAGTACATCTTGAATAATCATCAATAAAAGTAACAAATTTATGAAACCCTAAATTAGACTTAACACGACTTGGTCCTTAAATGCAGAGTGAACTAAGGCAAAAGAGGATGAAGCACATTATGAGACATTACTAGGAAAAGAATTGCGATTGTGTTTACTTAAAAGGACACGACTCACAAGAAAAATTAGATATTTTAGACAGATTTGGAACAAGGTGCTGCATCTTGGCAAGACTAAGATGACCTAGCTGAGCATGTACAAATGTTCGTAGGTGGTAAAAACCATGAGACTCACATTCGGTGCCAATCATCCGTCCCGAACTCCGATCTTGTTAACAAATAGAATCTTTGGTAAAAAGAAATAACACAATCAATGGAATGAATTAGACGACTAATGGATAATAAGTTAAAGGGAGACCTAGGAACATAAAGAACATTATCAATAGATAAAGAAGGAAGAAGATGAATAGTACCAAAACCATGGGATGAGATCCTATTGGCGCCATGGTAATGGTTGGTAAATAATCGGAGGTAGAAAAAGAAGAGAGAAAAAAGGTTTATTACTGGTAATATGATCAGTGACACTTGAGTCGAGAACCCAAGGACCAAGAGAATTGGAGTGAGTAAGGCCAGCAAAAGGTGTACCTGAATGTGCAATAGAAGTAGTGGAACCAGAGTTCTGACGATCCTCATACAATTTAAGAAATTCATTGAAAATTGCAGGTTGACCTGAGATATCAGATGAAGTAGGATCCATGGTAGAAGGTTGCACAGGAACATTTTGGGCAACCGCAACAGATCTAGGAGAACTACCATGTAAGGCATAACACCGATCAATTTTGTGGCCAAGTTTGCCACAATGGTCACACTTGTGACGCCCTTTGCCCAACTTGGAAGAGGTATATCAGTGATATGTTTACCTGACACATGCAGAAGGGTAGAACAAGTGGAAGTAAAATTGGGAACAATAGGAGATCCCAAAATTTGATCACGAACATGAGAATAATCATCAGAAAGGCCATGTTAGCCCAATAACATAAAGAACTTGGATTGTTGTTCTAGTTCTTGAGTAGGAGTGGAGGCAGAAGACAATAATTCATGAAGAAAAGCATGTAGTTTACCCAAATATTCAGCCATTGTACCATCAAGACGTTTAGAACAACAACACTAAGGAGATTTTGACACTCACCATAAAGACGTTAAGTATCTTTGGTGTATAATAATTTCGCCTATTCCCAAACTTCTGAACACGTCTCAAAAACACGAAAATTTTGTTTTAAAGATAAGAGAATAGTAGATTTAATAACAATGCATAATTGAGCATCAATTTTCAACCTACGGGAAGCCTCATCTGCAGCAACAATGCGAACACATTGGGTAAGATAATCAACATAATCTTGACTCTTAAGCCATAATTTAATATCTGAGGCCCTAATTTTCATAATTAGTTTCATCCAATTTGTCAATAGAAAGATGAACATTGACATAATTAGTATAGATGGATGGATTGGGCATAGTGGCAGTCCTAGTTGTCAGCAACATAGTGGTACGAGATGGATCCATAGATCTACTTGTTATCCAATTGATGACAACAACAACAACTCCAACGAGATTCTGGCAGTGGTGGCAACTCCGGCAGCTGTGTCGGCGGTGCGGTGGTGGTGAATAGTGGGTTCACCCAAAAAAATTTGAATCCTAACCCTAAGCTCTAGATACCATGTTAAGAATGAAGAAAATGAATCTAGGATTGATATCCCTTATGTAAAATACACACATAGGGATCTTTATTTATAGATGAGAATAATAACAATCAATAACATAATAACAAAATAATATAAACTATGGACTAAGTCCATTACATTCAACAGTATTGTTTTGCTTGATATCCATTGGGTTAACTTTCTCGACTTTTGTTTGGTTTGAAAATAAATGAGAAAACAACTTTATTTGGATATTACAACAAGTAATAGGTATGTTGTTATGTGTATGTCTTCTACTTAATAAATATGAAAAAAAAAATTATGTATTTAATTTTTAGGGTGAAAGTTGTACATTGGAACTTGAAGAAGATGCTTTAAAGTAGTATGAAAGATTTGTGTAACAGTTGGGATGCAGTGAACAAGATCACAACCTTACGACACAATAAAATTAAAGCATCATTTCATAAGAGTCTTCATGTTGTAGGATATATATTTAATGTCATCATACATTTTAAGAGTATGATTAAGATAATTTGGTGTCAACAATCAAAGTTGTACTTACATATTAAGATGTACTCATAAACTACCATATGGAAGGGAATTACATAGATATGAACTTAGTAGTATACTACTGAATGTAATGCATGTTATGTAGACCAGACTTAGCCTTTCTTATTTATGAAAGTAAACATGGATATCTTAGTGCACAAAGTAAACATGAATATCTTAATATGCTCATGGGACTCTAACTTTAACTTTTCATGATCCTATAAGTACAACATTGAATATCTTAGTACAAAAAGCAAACATAAAAATTAAATAAATTTAACATTTTACCTCAATATCCCACACAATCTTATCAACATAATCAACATAGCTCGTCAAAAAGGCATACCTCTTCGTCTGCAATAAATCATTCATTGTATACAACTCTATGTGTAGGTGCATCTTGTATATCAACACCCGCATGAGAAGCTCCAACAAAAAAAATTCTATGAATTAAGGTTGTAAGCCTTTGTCACTAATCAGGTTAAAAGGCATCACCTCTTGTCCTTGTCATACCTGTATTGAAATTAAAATTATTCAACCATAACTTCAAAGCAAAACAAAAACAAATAACCTAGGATGTTTGAAATTATATCTACCTTAAAGCAAGAAGTAACGCATAATGCAATCTCAAGTTTAAATCAAAACTATAATTTGTATTTGCAAATAAGTAATGTTACTCTCAAAAGCATCATCATTTATATAGTCCAAGGTTAAATCCAAATTACGGTGAATACAAAACGAGTTACATAACATGACACTAAATCTATTTATTTAAAATAAAAATATATAACTAACCTAATGAAACATTTTTTTTCAAAATGAAATGTGTTATGGATTTTACAATCTGAATTTATTATGGATCTTACAATCTAAAATATGCTTCTAGATTTGGAAATGTATTTTGATTTGTATAATCTAAAATACATTATTTTAAAAAAATATGTTTGAAATTTTACAATCTAGAATACATGTCTAATTCAAGTGTATTTTTAGATTTCACAATCCAAAATGCATCCCAAAATTAAACATATTATGGATTACAATACCTGCAGCAACATTTCAAATTTTACAATTCAAAAAAGTTATGGATCAATCAGAAACAAATGTTGGCAACCCGACAAAAAAATGTGAAAAGAGAAAAACACTAACCTTTACAAATAAAAACAAAAATGAAAGCAATGCACCACAACATAAACTTATGACATATTCAAAGAGCAAATTACAAATTGAGAATGAAAAGGCAAAAGGTGTATGAAGAAGTGGATAGAATTTATTTATCTATCACATACTTCAACAAGTTACCTACTTGAGATCTTAAATAAAATTAGTCTTATTGAATATTTATTCTTTTGTTCTCTTTTACTTTAGCATAAGAAGTCATGAAAAGTGAACATTGACTCCAACCATGAAAGAAATGAATACATTGAAAGAAACTCAATATTGAATATTGTTTACAAATCTAATGACAAAAGAGTTGCACGATGTTAATGGATATTTACAATTAAATACAAAACAGATGAAAAAATAGACAAATATAAAGTCATGTTGGTTGTAAAGAAATACATTTAAATTTATGAAATTGACTATGACAAAACATTTGCTCTAATGACAAAGGGGAATACAATTCAAGTTGTTCTTGTCTTGCTTTGGTAGTTCGCTTTGGTTGGAACATATAAAAGTTGGATATGAAGAATGTATTTTCGCATATAGCTTTAGAAGAAGAAAATGTAAATGAAGATTGCTCAAGTTTAAACATATAGTTATTGATAAAACACTCTCTTCTAGGTAAATTCATTATATTTTCGATCAATGTGAATTATACTATTATTACAAGAGATTATAAAACTGAGAAGTTGACTTTAAAAGAATAGTTGAAGACCTAATTTGAAATGAAAGACTTCAAAAAACTAATATTTTCTGAAAATAGAGGTTGCTTATTCTAAAAAAATCATCTCTTAGAAAATATGTACCTGATTTCTCTTAAAAAAAACAAGTTGGGATGTTAAACTTTAAGGGTTCTTATTAAACAAAATCATGAAATTGGAAGTGAAGAGAGTTGTCTTGTAGAAAACACTCAATGACATAGATTGGTAGGAAAACTTACTTTTTAGTAATAAGAGACCAAACAATGTTCATGCAATTAGTGTGGTGAATCAGCTTTAGGAGTATTCATTGGGTCGGATTACTCGATAAACCGTATTAGATTGGGTCGGGTTCCATATATGATCGAGTCAAATCTCACCCAACTCAAACTAATTCAATTTTATCCGGGTTGGGTGGTTTAGTATGGGTGACCCGTGACCCATTTTTATACTCGTCTACCACTCACTTGAAACAGACATAAACCTAAGCAAACCTAAATGACAACAAAAATACTGTATTTATTCAAATTAAAGACTGAAATTTGGCACTAGAGAGAGCACAAGAGGCAATAGGTCTCACATCAGTACCAAACATAAAAGCAACTTGACCTCATTATTTACAGACGACAACGACAGCATCAACTTGATCACATTAGTTTAGTACCAAATTTGTTCATGTCTAACAGAGTAAACTCCAACTTTTCCAAAATGAATACTAAGTATTGTACAACAATAGTCCATCCTCTAGAATAACTTCATTGTTATTTCGAAGCACCAATAGCCATATTAGGGTATTTTTGTTATCAGCCAGAAATCAACATTAAAACTGTGGTACTGGGTTGAGGCAACAGGGAAAGTCCTGGGAAAAAGGGGGGGAAACTAAAGTACCCTGGTGATAGATGCTCCTGACTTCACAGAGGTATGAGGAAGGCTAATTGTTCACACCTTCCCATTACGAAACCATTGCCCTCAGTAAAAGGGGCTATAGAACAATAAGAAACCAGATGGGATTAGACCGTACCTTCCTCTTCTAAAGGATCAATCTCAAAACATTTCAGTCCAATAAGGTGAAAACACTATAGAAAATCAGAAGAAAAACTCGAGAGAAATTAAATTGAAAATGGTATCTAAATGAAAGAATAAAGGCAAAGCCCTCTTGAGTAGAATGTTGACAATCTGATACACATGAATCAAATATCACCAAATAATGAGCATTACCTCAATGCCAAGATCTATAGATGTTTGAGGAACACTACAAAGGATTGTCCGTGCTGCGGAACACTGAGAAAACAATGTTTGATAAGAGCAACAGGTAATGGCATTGGATAAAATACTTGAGCACACAACAAATATATGGCTATAACTGAACACCCTGTCAATCAGGGTCCATGCCTGCTATGTCTGCTTAACACTTACGTTAGGCTTCCATTACACACTAATCAATATAGCATTAAACTTCCTAAGTAAACATCGCACAATTTTAAAGTTTGCCAGCTGTTAAGTTGCGAAATAAGAAAGAACCAACAGCCAAAGCATTTCTCCCACTCCAGGAGTGCTGGACATCCAAAAATATGTCCAACACAAAAATGTAAGTCACAACAGTGATAACAAACTATATATAAAAACAAAATAAAGAAGCATAACAGCAAATTGAGTAGGCAACGCAGTTACGCACATGTTTGCTTCACACAAAAATATTGATCAGATCCTTGTGAGAGAGCCTTTAAAAAATACATGATTTTCACTAAATTTAAGCTGAATCGAACATGCTATGCAAGATCAAGGTTAAGTAACAAAAAGATTTTAGATGTTAAGTGTTAATGACCTCACTGAAATGTCAAATGTAAAAAGATGCAGCATAATAAAGATATCATGATGCAAATTCAAATAATAGTAATAATAGAAAGGAAAGGAAAATCAATTGCCCATATGTGCAATACTCAATGCAAAAATGAATAGTTTATACAAGAATATCAAATCATCCGTCCTTACCAAAACCATAAAACATTTGAAAGAAAAATAGATATGAAAAAAGGGTGAGATAACAGCAAAATAACTTGACTACAGAAAGAAAAAGAATGATGATTCAAAAGCCACATTCAAATATTCTATTTCTATCACACAAGATAGCACTTCTGCAAGCAGTGTAGTGTAGCATTGCAGAATCTAGCCATTCCAGAGAAGCTGTTGTATCCTGTTTTTGTGGAGTGTTTGCTTCGGTGCGAAATTGTGCCAATTTGCAGCTGTTGCAACTAAAATTGATAATGGACTTATAAGAACATCTTTGCTCCAGATTGTTGTCTTTCACAAATTCATTTCATGGTTTTAGGAAAAGGATGAGATTCAATTTGTGATCTTGTTTTCTTGCTATTCTATACTTCTATATTATTTAAGCTTAATGCATAATATATAAATTATTTAATTTGTATCTATTTAGTGGTCATCTTGCTATTCATCATCTTCCTAAGCCAGTTTTGGAGTTGCCTGGTCCACATTACAATACAGGGTCGATAGTTGTCAATTCTAAAAAGAGGCAGTGGCCAACCCCAAATATTACTAGTAGGATAGCACGGGTACATACATGGTCGGTATGCCTATTCTGATCAATCAGAATTAAAAAAAAAACTAAAACTTAGAAGTGCAAAACACAATGAGATGAAAATACAGTTTTAAAGAGAGTAAAAATAAAACCCAGAAGAAACAAAACAAAAGATATATGGGTCACAAACTCACAGATAGTTGAAAAGAGTGACAGGTTCACCAGAAAATGGCCAGAGGTACGGGATGGCCGAAAATAAGAACACTGTGACACAGAGAGTGGCTATATGTCAGAGGAAAAACAGAGGTTGCTATCATCTGAGAATGTGCACACAAGTGACCGAGTAGGGTTTTTGGTTTTGGTTTTGATTTTGATTTTGATTTTGGTTCTGATTCAAAGGAGGAAGGCAAAATCCAAAATTTTCCCCTCTAAAGCAGCTCTGAATAAGGCTGTTTTATAGTTCAAATATGTATTTGTTGATCCGCTCCAATAGCCTTCCCCGGCTACAATTTTCTATTATTTAGCCATAACGCTGTTCAATTTCTGTAGGGTACTCTGGCTGCTTCATGACAATTCTAAGATAGTACCTCTGTTTGGGACTACTATTTACAACTACGACTAAAGTATGGCAATAATCACTAGCAGCTTTCCGCTGCAGAAACCATAATAGCCAAATTCATGGCCCCACGTGTTTTCCATGCGAGACAACAACATCCAATTAACATGTTTATGCAAGAGAACTAAGCAGGTAAAATAGAAAGAAGGGCAAAATCTCTGAAAACATAGGGAAGGAGTAATATCCTTCATTACACAAAATGAAAATAATAAAGGGAATATATATATATATATATATATATATATATATATATATATATATATATTATATGTGTGTGTGTGCGCGTATGACTTGGAATCATGTTAGCTTACAAAAAATTTAGAATAACATTCAACTATGGAACAGAAATACAATTTTTTTCCTTTTCCTTAGAAAAGCAACTCTTTGGAGAAAGGATCAGCACAAGGCAAACTAAAGTGTAGATATACAGAAAACCAACACTTAATATATACATCATGATGCTGAACACAGTTGCAGAAATTCCAAAACTATAACATAATTAAAAGGAAACGCTAAACCAACAACACGATCCTTCTTGCGGTACACTTTAACTGTTTAATATAAACTGAGTATTGATAGGCACTCATTTCAGGTATATCAAGGGCATGCAATATGGTATGAAACTTATTCCAAAATCACCACAACAGACTACTTACAAAAGATTTGTTCTCATCACCAGTTGGATGTGAGACAAAGCAAACTGCTATTTACACAAGACTGGGTGTATAACCTGAAGCAACAACAAGTCAAAATTGCATCCCTGCTGTTGCAAGCTCCAACAGATCATGAGCAGCCCTGTGGACCTTCCTCTGCTCATAGTCCGGATCATCTGTGGGAAGCTCAAACCGACAAACTGGGCATGTGTTGCGAATTTCCAACCATGGCAAAATGCAGTCCCCATGGTAACAATGAGAGCAAGGCAGCCTCCTGACCTTCTCCTCCAACAAAATCTCATCCTTGCAAATGGCGCACGCCAAGTTCTTCCCCTGCAACAGCTCCTCCTTCGACAACTCCACCAATGGAAGACTCTCCACAACACTCTTCGCAGCGGGAGGACTTCCCTTCAAGGCACTCTCATTCTCAAGAAACTGCCCGAATAAAACATCATACTCCGCCGCATACACATAACCATCTTGGATTGTCAGCAAATCAGCAGCACCAGCAATGCCCTCATGCTCCAAACCACCACCATTGTTAACATTCCTCTCCGAATTGTTAACCGCCAAGAGAATCTCCCACTCAAGGTACCTCAGCGCCTCTTCACCTCCATCTTCCTCCTCCTCCTCCTCCTCCTCGGCATTAGTAAACCCCACCGAATCACCATCAACATCATCTTCAATTTCAACTTCATCAACCACCAAACCCGAATCCTCCCTATCATTCACCCTCTCCTCAACTTCCTCCCATTCAAAACCCTCATTCAGTGTCCTCTGATCCTCCAAACACAGACTATCCCAACACAACCGAACATCGAAATCGTCAAACCCACCACCCTCATCACGAACCCCACCCTCCTCGCCATTCGAATCATCCGAATCCGAACCGAACCCTTCAACTCTAAGCCCTCCCCAACCATCCCCCACCGCGAAATTGAAAACCCTATCGTAATTATTCTCATCGTTGTCCTGCGTTTGGGAATCAATTTCGACGTCAATCCCTAACCCTAACCCTAACCCTAGCACGTGCTCGGAGCGATGGACGTCGCAGACGGCGTCGGAGAAAGGGTTTATGTCAGTGTCGTCGCAGGAACAGAGTCGCGAGCGAGTCTCGAAGAGATCGGTGACGAAGCAACTCACTGAGTCCGAATCGGAATCGGAATCGGAGTGAGTGGAGAGGGACGCGAAGGGATTGGGAGAATGATGGTGGTGAAGGTGATGATGACGAGACATGTTATGTTATGTTACAAAAACAAATTCAATGCGATTCTCTGAATCTCTTTCGTTTTGTTCTGTGTTGTGTTCTGCCAGAAAAACACGACAAAGATTTCAGGTTTGTGAAAAATAAAATCTGTTCTTATCGTTTGTGGTATCTTGCGTGTGATTTTTAACGTTCTTCTTCTTGTTCTTTTTCGTGACGGAGACTTGGAAGAGTAATAGCAGCAAGAGTGCGAAGATGAGAAAATGTAAAAAAAAAGTTTAACTGTGAATTTAAATTCATTTTAATTGTAGATTTTTATTAATGTGGATTGAATTTTTTTAATATCAAAACAATTAAGTTTATTAGAACTTTTTGTCCATTGTTTAAGAATAAGAGGAGATGATTATAAAAAAACTATCACTGGATTATTTATGTGTGATGAAAAAAATAGTAAAATCAACAGAAAAATATGATAAATTAATTAACTAAGTTTTCACTTCAACTATGTATAATACAAAGTAAGTTTGTATAACAGTGTAAGATACATAAATTTAAAATAAATAACTCATTCTAATAATCATGAGTTGGGACATTTCTTCTATTCAAAACTACGCTTAAACATGTTTTATGATTTTTAATAAGCTTACATAAGTTTCATATATCTTATATAATTGATTTCTTGTATAATAAATTATCTTTTAAAATTGAATGCTTATTAAATTATAAAACTTTGGTTAAAGTTCTCATAAATGTATTTATTTATATGGTTTACTATGCTAATATGTTGACTGTTTTAAATTAATATCTCAAATTTGTTTTTCTTTCTCAGTTTATTTTTATTGTAACAATTATATATTTGTGATGTATTTTATCAATTTAAGTTTCCATTGATTGCTTGGAGGTTTATGCTTGGAGGTTTATGGTATGACTAAAAAAATTTTTTAGTGTCATTGAATTTTTTATATATGGTTTATTGTGTACTTAATACTTTCAAGGCACTTTTCCAGTTAAATAGGATTTAGGATTTTACTATGTCCAAATTTTTGTTTTAAATTTTTGTTTTATGTTGTTCACTATTTTTTTTTCAAAATGATTAGTTTGTAATTTATTTGATCTTTGTGTATATCCATGTTTGATAGGGATGTTTTATTTATTGGTTATCATATATGAAGAATTTTTTGACGTCGTGGTCCATTATGGGGGGATTTTTTTAAATAATGATAGAGTAAGATATTGGTCGTGAGACAATTACATGATCATTTGATTCAGATAGATGGAGTTATTTTGAGATATTAGGTTTTCTTAAAAGAATGGACTATTTAATACGGGTGTTCTATGTTTGAAGATAAGTTGCACCTATTGTTTGGTAATAGTGGTACAATTAATATGGTAAACAAACATTGCAAACAAATATGGCAAAGTACATTTATTTGTGGTACGCATTCTGTGAAAAGCCTAGGTCATTGATGACCTTTTTTAGAATGAGAGTGGTAATGATGGAAGGGTTCAAAATGAAGTTAACTATGACAATGATGGTGAGGAGTCTGAGGGTGAGGGCGCTAATGTGATGACGTTGATGGCCAGTACGCATATGGTGAGAAGGTTGATGTAGATGAGTGATAAATATCATAATTCAGTAATATTTCATACAAAAAGATAAACATTTATGGACTTTAATTGATAAAATAGTTATAATTCAACCTCTAATTTAGGAATTTGAACCTTTTTACATATTTTTTATTATGAGATGAATAAGAACAATTTATTCCCAATTTTGTGTTATTTTCAGGAATTTAAGGAGAGATGAAACAAAATGATATATTATGAATAAATATGTCACTTAATCCAAGTCCATTTATGTTAAATAGAAAGTGTGAGGCATAATCCTAGACATCATTGGGAGGAATCAAAAGAGGAAACCCTAAAGAGGCAGCCATCAAGGAGAAACGCTTTGAATCTTCTTTTCTTGTTGTTCATGCTTGTAATAGCCACCATGAGTGGCTAATTCTTTTCTTTGGGATCGAGAGTAATATGTTCAAACTCTTATATATTGACGTGATATTTATCTATAATATTCAGTTCTTGATTAGTTATTGAAACTATTCATGATTTTAATCCTTAGATTTGATTGGAAAATACTTATAAGCATTTGACATAAATGATAATGCTTAACATATTTAAATGCTAGAAATAAATTTGAAATGTTAATTGTTTTATAACATATGTTTGTAATGATAATTTGTAATGATAAAGAGTTTTTATAAATATACGAGGAATCGATATTCATGAGGCTCTCTTAATAATTTTGTATGTGAGAAAACGATATGAATGATTGTCATATATTAATAAGGAGTGGGAAGATTTAGACAGTGGGGATGAGAGTGAGGAAGGTGATGATGGACCACAAAGTAGTGGTAAATTTCCTACATTTAGAATGCCCAAAAGTATGGTTAATTTCAAGTGAGATTTATGGACCTATTTTAGAGACAAGGAGGCTTTCAAAGATGCAATAGGAACATATGTTGTCCATTCTAAGAGAAATTTAAAAATCTTGAAGAATGATAATAGGAAAGTTAGGATTAAATGTAAAAGATCTATGAAAAGTGTAGTGGTGTGCATATTTTGGCCATTTACCATCGACCAGATGTTGACCATTAAGGAAAATTAATAACATTCATACTTGTGGTAGACAATTCAAAGTAGATTTACTCAATGTTAAATGGTTAAGTGGGAAGTTGGAGTTTTCTATTAGACAAAATTCAAATTTGACAAGTGTTGATGTACATAATAGAGTTGTGAAGAAATGAAGCACAAGTAATTCTAAGTCAAAGGCACGAAGGGCAATGTAATGACATTAAAGAATGTGCAGAATTGATTTCAAGAGCAAAACAAAAGGATATGGTTTTTTGGAATATATTTGATTTTTTTTTAGACTATGAATGACTCTCATGAACTAATCCCTTAGACCATTAGTAAGACAAAAAATAAATATGTTAATATTGTTTGTCTTAGACCTTTGTATTAGCAAAAATCAAAAGTTGCTTTTGCATGTATAATGATATATAATGATATATAATGATATATATATATATATATATATATATATATATATATATATATATATATATATATTCACAAACTTAAACTTCATGATTGGTAATTAATTAAATTTATGTCACCTTACTCTTATATTATTTTGTAGTATGATGACTTCTATTATTATAATTGGTATAAGAAGAAATTATGCTTTATAAATAATGGAATAGAGATGTTTTATTTCCAATATGTTTTTAGTATTATTAAGTTGTGAATGTATGTATCTTAGCTTTATGTATGAGTATATTATGAAATATGGAAGATTACGTTGATTTTTTCCAAAAACAACTTTCAACAACACTTAAAAAGAAATAAAAGGGGTAAATAAATTTAAAACTAATTATATTTTTCTTATATTTAGAAAAAACTTCTTAGTTATTTCTTATATATATATATATATGATTAAAAGTATTATATTTTAAAAATGAATCATTATATATAAAAAAATTGTCTACTTACCCAACCATTATATATAAAAAAAATTGAGATTAATACATTGTCATTAATATATAGGCATCCTATGGGAATATAAGATTTAATTTTTTTTTATCATATTATACTTTTCATTAGCTAAATAATATTATTTCAGATCGAATATCCACATAAAAATGTTTTATACTAACAATATATATAACTCTTAAAAGAAATTAACATAAAATTTCTTTTAACTTGATTGTGTTGAATGATACTAACAGTGTTTTCTATTTCCAGGAATATGATTATGAAAGTTTAATATTTTTTTTGTTTCGAGTTTTGTAAAATTGTTCCTGATAGCGTTATGATTATGAGAAGTTCGTTCAAAATTATTCTTCATTGAATTCAACACTTGCAACAAAATTTGACTACTGCAATGTGCTTTGTATTGAGTAACTCCTATGAATAAATACAACAACAAGAAGGTAAAAAAATAGAAACTAAAAAAAATTCATGTTAACTATTGATACATAGACACAACAACTTCAAGTAAAACATGATGAAGAGGAACCAGTAAAACAAGAATTTGACATGAAAAATCCAAGAATTCCTGCATCAGTTCTCCTCACACTCCTCACTTTTGGCACTGAATCAGTGGGTTTGACTTCATTAACAGCTGCAGATTTGTTTCTGAAGTCCTGTGGTAAAACAAAAATTAAAAAGTAGAGCAATAATAATATTTTCTTTTGGTATTTTGGGATATCATATTAGTAAGAATCTCCACCAATGCATCCTTTTACTTCTCTGTTTCCTTAAGTTTAAATCTTCTTTTTTTGTCTTGATTCATGCAGTAAATCTTTTAGTCATCTATACTAAGTAGATAAAGAGGATAACAATTGTGATATCTGTTTTTGGCATACACATATCTTATCTTTATTGTTTTCGCAACTAGGTTTACATATAACTGTTTTCTATTTCTATACCAATATAACCAATTCTAATAACTGTTTTTGGTGTACACTTGGTAACTACTTATAAGTTATGATGATAATTATTTCCTTCTATATTACAGAAATATGACACAGAGAGGTGTTGTGGCGTCTTTCCACTAGTATAAGATAATGCTATTGGTTGAAAAATCAATCTGGTATACTGATAGTGGTAAGACTAATGCATTGGTGGCACAATTTAACACACTGTGTTTGTATGTATATATTAAGAAATTGTATGTTTTTGCTTCAAAAAACATACATGATAATGTTGTATTTATTTAGTCTTTCATTAGACATAATATTAGTAGTTTAATGGTTATAGACGGTATAGAAGCTTCTACATATTCAGTTTTGTATGACTTTAACAAATTTATCATACAAAGTGATTTGTGATTTATTATACATTTGCATGTACAATGAATCAATCAATAAGCAAATGAAGAGGGTTCAAAGTACCAACCTAATAACCAGTGGCTGAAGTCTCAGTGGCTTGTTAAGAAGGATCCTCAACATGTCTGCTTTGATTTCACTACCAAAATTTTGTTCTCACTTGCTAGGGATGATATCTGTAGATACAACACAAAAGATGTCTTAGGTTTCACCATATCGTTCATCGAAGTCTTATTGTCTGTTGATCTTTTTCTACCTCATCTGTCAAGATCATTAATATTTTTACATGGTTACTGCATCATCAACTTTGTGTGTTAACATTACAGCTCATTATTCTCAGTATGAATTTTCAATCCAATTGCTTTACATGAAAATTAAGCATAAATTGGAAGAACCTGCAAGCATGATGAATCACACAGATCATAAAAAGAAAATCTTAAACAGCAAGTGGAAAAATTAAAGGATAAAAATGCTTAGTCCAATCACACACACTCACTTAAAAAGTGAATTTTACATCTAACTTAATTTCAAAAAATTCACTTGTAAAATAAAGTTTATCCTTACTTATATATTATAATTTGACTATATTTCTATTAAACGTGGGATTTTCAATACAATTCCCCACTTAGAAAGTGAATTTCAACTCTAACTTAACCTCACAAAACAAATTTATAAGATGAAATTTACATATATATATATATATATATATATATATGAATTTAGTCATATCTTCAATTAGTCAGTTAGTGTAAGATTTTTAACACACCATGCTTTACACAAGTGAACACTTGAATATGGAACAAGTAAAGTTCATACCAAAGGGAAGGCAAAACATGCATGTACACAGTAACATTGATGTAACCATCCTATACCAAGGCATCAATCTGTTTATAGTAGTCAAACACACACACACACATGAATATATATGAAATTTTGTGAAATCTTAGTAACGGAAAGGGGTTGAGGAGTAAAGGCAAGTGGCGTAGTATGAAAAGATTAATGATTCTGTTAAAAATAAATTTTCTTTATCTAGATACCTGCTGCTTAATACGCTCTCTCTCCACAGCCAGTTGTGTAATCAATTTTTTGATTACTTTGGCCTGCTTTCCAATGTCCTTTGCAGTTTCCATTTTCGCTTCTTCCTCCTGGTGAAGGGATCCCTCCACACTTTCCAATCTACTCCGCAAAAAGTTGAGTTCCTCATTCAACTCAGCATTGGATTCAGACAATATGATACAATTGTCCTCTGCACTGTCAGCCCTACTCTCAGCTTTCAAAACCTTTGAATTTAGATCCTTTATCAAGCTTTCCTTATCTCTAATTGTGGAATACAACTTACTTTGTTTCTCCTGACTAGCTTTTGCAGATGCCACCATATTCTGCAATCGTAGAGTAGATTCTTTCAACTGCTTCTCTAGCAAATCTGCTCTCACAGATGTGCCTCTCAAAAGAGCCAGCTCCTCGTTGAGTTTTAAATTTGTCTCTGTCAGTAAGTTACACTTTGTTTCTGCACTATTAGCCCTACTTTCTTCATTAGATACAGCTTCTTTCAGCTCTACAATGATACTCCTCATGTCTCTTGCTTCAGAACACACAAAATTATACTGCTTCTGATATTCATCAGCAGAGGCTTTTGCATTCAGTAACTGAACTTCAGATTCTTTTAGCTGCTTCTCAAGTGAAGACACCTTGTCACTTAAAGAGAAGACCTCAGAATTGGTAAGGGTTAGTTTATCTTCAGCATCTTTCAGATTAGCTCGAAGCTCAGATTCACGATGACTGAGACCTTTCAAACTGAACTGAGAAATGTGGAGTCTACCTAAAAGGCCTTTTGAAATTCCCAACAGAACCTCACTTGCATTGTCTGCCTCAAGCCATCTTTCCCAAACATCAATTGCTTCTTCCTCCATGTTAACAAGCTGTTGTTCTGTAAAGAACATCCTTAGTTTTAGAGTTTCTTCAATTTCTCTTGAATCATGTAAATCCTTCTCAAGATCCAGTTCTTTTGCCAATGATTTCTCCAGCATCATAAGAATATTTCTTTTTTGCTCGACTGTTTGCAGTTTTATCCCTGCTTTTGCATTCAAAGATTTATCATCCTCTCTGATGATTTTGACTGCATCGCCATTACCTGTTGTCATAAAAACTTCCCCATTAAATCAATCAAGAAGCAGAAAGTTTGAGCCAGTCAGTTCAATGTTCTTCATAGTTATTTCTTTCTCCCTTCCTTTTTTTTTTTTTTTCAATTTTGTGATAAAAATAACCTAAAAGAGATGTTTTGGTTGCTCGTACACAATCAATTTCACAGCAAAGTTGAAGAGAAAGCCCAGAATACAGGACACACATATAAGAATTACCTTTTCTAACAACTTAATCAAGTATGGTAAGTTTATGAAGTTCTGTAACAATTACCTTAAAAGTCATAGCAAGGATAATTTTTCAATGGTTGATAGTGTAAAGCCTCTAGTGCATGTTAGTCAAGCTCAAATTTTACAAGTATTTATCCTTAAATTTAGCAAAACCAAGTGATTTTAGTCCCTCACTACCCGTTTTTAATACCATGTAAAGGATTAAAACCACATCATTTTGTTAAACACAGGGACCGAACATAAATGAAGTTTTGTAATAACTAAAAAAATTGTGATATTTTTATGATCAAAACCATTTATTGTAATATGTAAGCAGATGAACAAAATGAGATCCCCTACATACCATTTTCTGCCTTCTTAAAAGAAATCAAACTCCTCTGCAAATCAGCTGACTGCATCTTGATGTCATTCAACTCCACTTCAGACTGCTTCAACTGTTGTTCATAATCAACCAACTTATCTTGCATTGCCACAAAAGCCTCGCCCAAATGAGTGTAAGAACACACCCTCTCTCTAGCCTCGCCAACCCACCCTTGAAGGGTGTTCAAGACTTCCCCCAACTCTCTCACCTCTGAATCTAACACCACAGACAACAGATCAAACATCACACCCTTTTCCAAGCAACCAGTGTGATCCTCCTCCTCCTTTTTCAAAACCAAGGCCTCAAACTCACACTCCATGGTTTCCACATACATCACAAAAATGGTCAAGTTGGAAACTTTCTCAGAGAAACCAGCCACACCCAAATCAAGCCTTGTGAGCATTCTGCTGCAAACGTCACCCAGATCTCCCATCACATTCCCACTGGATGGTGAAACAACAACATCTTCAAGAACACCACTGGCATCATGTTCAGCACTTTCAGTGCTCATTGTAGCACCCCACTTGCTCCAAAAATGTGGGAACGAAGTTAAGTACTAAAAAGGAAAAAAAAGTTTAAAATTTGCTACCAGAAAGTTGACTTCACTGAATTTGGGGAAAGGAATTCAAAAATGGAAATTGCAGAATTGAGACAGAGAATTCACAATTTGAAAAAATTGCATGTGAAGGAAGAATCAGAATTTCAGGAATTACAAAGTTCCAGAGAGCATAAGAAATTAAATGATACAGTTGATCGGATCGCTAATTTGCAAGTTCCATTGGCAGTTACACTTACTCCGCGCCCTAACTGCAACGCAGCGTTTTTGTGTTCAACTGTTATCAGTTTCTTTCTTTGGTTACAGCTATTTATTTTTTCTACAGGAGGGTTAGTTAATTAGTTTAATTTTTATTTACAGTGAGTTAGTATAAAGTTTTTATATGTTCTATAAGATAAATTATTATTTATATTTTATTATTAATAATTTTTTAAATTACAATATAAAATTTACAAAAAAATTAATTTAAAAAGTAAAAGTTCAAAAATATATTAAAATATAGTAAAAAAAATGGGTTAAAAAAGTAACTAATTATTAATAGAAAAATAATCTCTCATAAATTAAAAAAATTAACTAATAATATTTTAGATATAATTAAATTATATATTTAAAGTAATTATTTTTTATTACAACATGTTTCAATACAATATATAATAAATAATATATTTAATTACTTTATTTTCATATAATAAATAAATATATAAAATAAAAAATAATATACATATATATGTGTGTATAATTATAATTTTTTTAACAACATAATAAATAAATTCAAACATGATGACACCTAGGAATCCACTAATTAAATAATAAAAAATATTGAGATTACAAATTTTAAACTAATTATTTTTAAAAAAACACTGTAACACAGATATAGATAGATAGATAAATCAATTTATAATTAAATGGGTTGATAGATTGAAATTTATTTATTATAATTATTTCACTTTTCAGTTCAAATACAGTGTATTATTAAATTTATTGTTTTACGTTTCTCTTTATGTTTTGACTTTTTATTCAGTTTAAATTTTGATTTTATCACCTCAAGTTTTCCATAGGTTTTTGGAATAAAAGCAGTATAATTTTCCGAATTTATTGATTTGGATAATCTTTAAAAATATTTCTAGGTTGAGATAAGTTGACTTTCTAAAAATAAGTCAGTTACTTAATTAATGACTTTTTATTTTTCTAATAAAAATGACAACTTTTTTTTTGTGAGAAAATCTTACTTAAAACAATTCCTTTTATTTGTTTTTTAGAAGAAACGTTATTTGAAGTGAATACTTTTATTTTGTATATAAATAATCAAAAAATAAAAACAAAGAAACATTTCAACGTGAGTTGGAATTATTTTGCTTCAAAAACCAGCAGACAAGTCCTTTTTTTTTCTTATTACATCTCTCTTTCATATAGGTCCTTCTTCAAAGAGCAATAATTATATGCAACTCAAATAATTCATGTATGAGAGTGAAACACTATTGTTTATTTTTATCAAATAAAAAAGTAGAGAAAAAAGAATTAAGAAATGGATGTCTAATTAAGTTCCAAAGTTTTTGTCTTAAGTAACATTATTGATCTTTCACATATTGTTTTGGACCATGCAAATGAAAGTCATAGTCCTACTTCAAAGCACTAAATACTAACCTTATAAGGTGCACAACTCAAAAACATTATGATAAAGTTAGTTTTTATTTTTTCAATTAGTTTTGATTTTAGTTTTCTATTCTGTTTTGAGTTTGGATTTTTGCCTGAGCGTTATTTTTTTTTTTCTGTTATTCTTTTATGACTTTTCCTCTTTGCATCCCTTGTATATAAAGCTTATGTTCACATTAATAATAACACAATTTTTACATTTCTCATACTAGCTACATAAAGTTGATTTTATGCAATGTTTTGTAATATGGTATCAGAGCTTTTCACTGTGAAGAGCTTTGTTGCGCTCAATCTGATTCTCTCTTTCTAAGCTTTTTGTTCTTATTCATGTTTTCTTATATTATTCTTTTTTGCGCTTTTTTTTATCTCTTTTGCCCTTCTTGTTTCTTTTGCAATTTTGAAATTGCTTTACAATGGCTGATCAAAACTCTAATTGAAGCGAGAACCCTAACCCTAATCAGCACAAGAACCCAATTCAAGGTAATAATCATGTTCATAACTTCTTGTATTTGCACCCTAGTGAAAATCCTGCGACTCCCATTGCTTCCCATGTTCTCAATCAACGAATTATCATTCTTTGAGTCGCTCGGTCCTCAATGCGCTAACTACAAATAACAAGGTAGAATCCGTCAATGGTGTAATTCCTCGTCCTCCAGAATCAGATCCTTCATTCTCGTCCTAGATTCGTTGCAATAATATGGTGGTATCTTGACTTGTACATTCGGTTTCGGTCCCTATACAAAAAAGCATCATATGGATGGGTAAGGCACTAGATATCTGGAACGATCTTAAAGTCTGCTACTCACAAGGCGACCTGTCCCGAATTTCTGATCTTCAAATGGAGGTTTCCTCTCTCAATCAAAGTGATCTTTCTATTAGTGATTACTTCACTAAACTTAGGGTTATATGGGATGAATTAGATAATTTTAGACCCTACCTTGTATGCTCTTGTAATGGTTCTTCTATTATTACTCGATGAAAAAGAGAGGATCAAGCCATGCAATTCTTACGTGGCCTAAATTATCAATACAATAACATAAAAGTCCATGTCCTTCTTACAGAACCTGTTCTTATCATTACTAAAAAAATTTCCCTTGTTGTTCAGCAAGAACGACAACTTAACAATAGTTTTTTGATTGCCAATATAAAAAATAGTAACCCTACTACTCATACCAATTTTGTCACTTGTTCTTTTTATGGAAAATTGGGTCACAATTAGTCTGTTTGTTTTAAGAAAAAAGGTTTTCCTAACTAAGAGATTAAGAGACCAAGATTCGGTAGTAACAACAGATAACATTGGGCACACTGTTGATGTTTGTTACAAGAAACATGGGTATCCTCCTGAATATACATCTCAGTATGGAAAATCCACTCAAACCAACAATATCATCACTCAAGAGGACAACTCTTGTGAACAAGATCAGACTAAACACAATAATGGTGGTGATTTTCGTATTACTTAAAACCAGTTTCAAATTCTTTCAAATTTTTTGAAGAATGCTTGGATTCTAGATTCTAGTGCAACATACCATGTTTGTTTTTCTTTGTCAAACTTTGCATCATATAATCAAATTAAACTGATTATTGTTAAACTTCCTAATGGTGATTTTGTTATTGCCTCTCAATCTAGTACTGTGGTTTTCAATGACAATTTTATTCTTAAAAATGTGTTATATGTGCCAGATTTTTCATTTAATTTAATTTTCATATCTCAATTGACTACATCTCTTAAGTGTGAGCTAATTTTTTTCTCTACAGAGTGTTTGATACAGAATCCCATAACCAAAGACAAGATTGGTACAATTGATGTTGTAGCAGCAGGCTTATATGTTTTCAACAAAATGGACAGAAAAATTTTCAATTATACCAACAAACAGAGAAACATCTGGCATCTCAGGATGGGACATCCTTCGGAAGAAAGGTTAAAGATACTACAAACTTACTATCTCGATATTAAAATAGACAGAAATTACATTTGTGATGCTTGTCACCAAGCAAAACAAAGAAAACTTTCTTTTTTCCATATTAATACTCGTACTAATCAATCTTTTAAATTACTACATATTGACATTTGGGGTCCTTGCTTTGTTATTTCCATGCTGGGGGTCATAAATTTTTCCTTACTATTGTTGATGATTATACTCGGTGTACCTGGATTTTTCCTATGCACAATAAGTCTGAAGTCAGGGCTCATATTGTCAATATTATCAATTAGGGGTGACAAAGTGGGGCGGGTTGTGCGAACCGTCCAGCGACCAGTTGAAAAAAACGCGAGGCGGGTTGCTTAGTTCAACCCGCTGGCCTGCTTAGGCCCGCCCCGCATAACCCGCAGCCCACGCGGGCCAAGTGTGGGACGATGCGGGTTGGCCCACATAACTTTAAAATGTATAACTTTTTTTTACACCCCCATATTTTCTTCATATAGCCTTATATTTTACATTTTCAAATTTTTAATAACATCTTATTACGCATGTTTCATGAAAATAATATTATGAGATCATTTACCTAATGCATCTAAATAAAATAAAAAAATCAAATTTTTTATTTAATTTTTTTTAATAAATATTTCTTATGCGGGCTGGCCCGCGGGCCAACCCTTGTGTGGGGCGGGTTAGAAAAATCAGCCCGCAAATTCTATGCGGGGCGGGGCAGGCCAACCTGCATTGCCAGCCCTATTATCACTTATGCTGAAAATTATTTTTCAATTAAAGTTAAAAACATTTATACTAATAAATGGTATTGAGTTTTCTATGCATGATTTCTTTTCCTCCAAATGTATTATTCATCAAACCACTTGTATTGAAACACCTGAAGAAAAATGGGATTGTTGAAAGAAAGCACCAACATATTTTGAATATCACTTGTGTTTTACTTTTTCAATCTAATATTTTTGCTGTTTTTTGGTGTTTTCTCGTGCAACATGCTACATTCCTTATTAATTGCATACCTACTATGCTCCTTAATAACATCACTCCTTATGAAAAACTGCATAAAAAATTGTGATATTTCTCATTTACGTGTTTTTGGATGTTTGTGTTATTCTTCTACCATTCTTGCTGATAGGAAAAATTTAGATAGTTGTGTTGTCCCTAGAGTTTTTCTTGGTTTTAAACCTAACACAAAAGGTTTTCTTTTTCTGAATCTCAAAAACCATAAGATAGATTTATCCAGAAATGTTGTTTTTCATGAAATTTGTTTTCCTTATCATTCCAAATGTATTCAAAATAATGATTCAACTAGTCTTTCTTTGCCTACCACTCACAATTATTCCCATACTTATGATGATTTTAATGTGCAATATGAAAATAATGTTTATGATAATGATATTGAAATTAACACTGATATTGAACAAAGGGAGAATGTCACTGCTTCTCTTAGACACTCTACTCGCAACAGAAAGTTACTCATTTACCTTCAAGATTTTGAGGTATCCAATGCAGTAAGTACTAAATACCCAATTCATTCTTTTCTAAATTAAAAATCTCTATCTGACAATTTTAAACACACTATCATGCTAATATCTTCTGATGAGGAACCTCACAACTATGAAGAACCTATCATGCACTCATCATGGATTCAAGCAATGAAGGAAGAACTCGAAGCTCTTGAAGAAAATAAAACATGGTCCGTAACCAAACTTCCACCAGGGAAAATTGCCATTGGTTGTCGGTGGGTATACAAAATCAAACACAAAGCTGACAGTCCTGTTGAATGATACAAGGTCCGCTTGGTAGCCAAAGGCTACACTCAAATTGAAGGTCTCAACCTTTTGGACACGTTTGCTCTTGTAGCAAAGTTGACCACCCTTCATTTACTTCTTGCCTTGGCAGCAGTTCACAACTGGACACTCAAGCAGCTTGATGTAAATAATGTCTTCCTACATGGGGATTTAGATGAAGAAGTCTACATGCTTTTTCCACTGCTAATCATTCCCTTTTTTTTTTTAAACATGATGGCAATCACACCTCAACGATTTTGGTCTATGTGGATGACATTGCCCTTCCTAGAAACAACCTTGTGGAGATATCAAACATAACAAATCTTTTGAATAATTTCTTTCATATTAAAAATATGGACGATTTAACCTACTTTTTAGGCATTGAGGTGGCTCGTAATACCACTGGGATTCACTTAATCAAAGAAAGTATACCTTAGGTTTGCTCAAAGATACTAGCATGCTCGAATGTGCACCTGTGCCTACCTCGATGCTTCACACATCAAAGTTATCAACAACAAAAGGTGTTCCTCTCAATGGCAAGGAAGCCACTGCATATAGGCGCCTCATTGGACGTCTCATTTATTTAACAAATACTTGTCCCGATATATTCTTCTCAGTCAACCTTCTAAGCTAGTTTGTTTCCAAACCCACATATGAGCATCATTAGGCAGCCATGTGTGTTCTTCACTATCTCAAAAATGCTCATGAGACAAGTATTTTCTTCATAGCCAAACTCTTATTCAATTAAAAACATATAGTGATTCTGATTGGGCACTTTGTCTTGAGACTAGAAAATCTATAACTAGTTTTTCTATTTATTTGGGAGAATCTCTTATTTCTTGGAAGTCCAAGAAACGAAAGACCATATCAAGAAGCTCTTCTGAGGCTGAATATCGGGTCCTAGCTGTTACTATTTGCGAGATTCAATGGATCACTTATCTGCTAGCTGACTTACATATCAAGCACTTGCAGCCCGCACTGCTATACTATGACAATCAATTTGCAATTCAAATTGCAAATAATTAAGTTTCCCATGAGCAGACGAAAAATATCAAAATCGATTGCCACATTGTCCGGGGAAAACTCAACACTGGTATACTCAAGCTTCTCCCAATATCATTCTCACTCCAAGCTGCAGATTTCTTCACCAAACCGCTTCCTACAACCCAGTTCAAAATTATGTTTTCTTTCCAAGCTGGGAATGAAAAATATTTACTCCTAATTTGAAGGGGGCTGATAAAATTAGTTTTTATTTTAGTTTTCTGTTCTGTTTTGGGTTTGGGTTTTGGCTTGGGCCTTATTGTTTTTTTATTCTTTTATGGCTTTTCCTCTTTGCACCCCTTGTATGTAAAGATTTTGCTCACATTAATAATACACAGTTTTTACGTTTCTCATACCAGTTCTTTCTCTCTTCTCTTTCGTTCCTCTTTGCCTTCTTATCTTAGACCTCCATAGCTTTATCTCTGCATCTGTAAATGTCTTTGATACATAAAGTTGATTTGTGCATTGTTCTATAATACATTATATTTTCATTTCTTTCTTCACCCTAATAGTTTTCCATTAGAACCTCTATAAGTTGATTAAAAGATTAAATTACCTATTTGTTTTTATCACCCCTTACTATCATCGACATTGTCCCTTTGTCATGATCGCCTTTTTGTCGTTATGTCACTATTGTCTTTGTATTATATTATAGATGAACTAAAAAAAAAGCGTTATGAATTATGTAATCCAAAAAACACGTTTGTATTTTGTAATTTAGAAGTTGTTTTTTTTGCATAAAAAAGACTTTTGGGTTGTGTAATTCAAAATGCACTTTCAGATTACACAATTTGTATTTGAATGATACAATCCAGATGTTAAAAAATGATTTTCAAATTGTGCAATTCATAAGTAAAATAAATAAATTTTGAATTGTGTGATCTAGAAAACTCTCAAATTACGCAATCTAGAGTTTTTTTTATGAAAAAGATACTTTCAAATTGTGTATCCATAAGTTTTCTTCTTGGAAAAAAAATGACTTTTAAATTGCACAACTTGAAAAAAAACTTTCAAATTGTACAATAAAAAAGTAATTTTTAGATTGTGCAATATGAAAACTTTTTTAATACAAATAAATTTCAAATTACATCATTTAAAAGTTAAAAGAACTTCTAAAATACACTATCCATAAAATCCATAAGTAAAAACAAGTCTCCAAATTATACTATGTAAAAGTAATTAAATTATACTATCTTTTAAGTAAAAATGTTTCTATATTACATAATTCAAAAATTTATTTTTCAGGACATGAATTTTTATATTTGTAAAATACAAAAGAAAATTATGGAAATGAAAAATAAATTCCATCTGTTTTATCTTAGAAAAATTGGTACTCACCTATGATAATGAAACTTTTCCTTTTCATAATGAGCCAAAGCTCTCAAAATCATATTATCAACAATTGGAACTCAAGGTTTCCAAAACAGTTTCATATTCTCAAACTTTCTAATTGTTGTAACTCATGCTTATGTGCAACAACTATTTGGCATTCTTATAAAAGAAAAAAAGAAAAAAAAGTGCATCCATTGATAGAAGATGTGTGTTGGTATGACATGCATGTGATGAAGGATGTGTGTTGGTATGGCATGCATGTGATGTGATGAAGGATGTGTGTTGGTATGACATGCATGTGATGAAGGATATGTATTGTATTCACAACTCAATTTATTATACTTTGTGGAGCACCCCACGTTGTGCTATTCAATTTTATATAAGCAAATTATGGGTATTATTAATATTATTATTGAGTTATGAATGATACAACTTAAATGTCAATGCAAGTCTTTATGATATGGTCCAAGATACCCATCTAAACTAGTGGTATGCACCTTCAACTCTTATTGTCTTGTGAATGTTAAAAAATGGTTAATTTATATAACTATATAAAGGATATTTTTTTATAGTTATATTTTGTTACTTTTTAATTATATAATTCTATTTTTTAATAAACAAAAATGATATTTTATTTTATTAAAAATAATATATAATTTTTTTTTCATTTAAAAGTAACTAATATAATATATATTAACTCCAAAAACATTATTAAATAGTAACTAAATTTAGAGACAAAAATAATTAATCATTATATTGTCTAAATTAGATATTATTTTAAAGACAAAAAAAATTATTCATATTTAAAGTGGTTTCTATTATTAATAAAATTTTATAAAATAGTTTCTAAATCAATATATAAATTAGCTACCCAAGTTTTAGCTACTAATATTTTAGATTTTAAATTAGTATCTGAAAGACTAATTTAGAATATAGAGTAGTTAGTAACTAAAACCTTGGTAGCTAATGTTGAGATACCAATTTAGAAACTACTTTATAAATTTTTATTAATAATAGAAATTACTTTAGATACAAATAGTTGTTTTAGTTTATAAAAATGGTATTATATTTAGTCAATATAGTAACTAATTATTTTTGTCTTTAAAATTAGTTTCTGTTTAATGATTGTCTTGTAGTGAAAGTCGAAGATTTAAAACTAAAAATTTGTTGGACAAAAAAAAAAAAACTTACCCTAAATCAAGTTTTGATATATTAAAAATATATATGATTTATTTTAAATAAATTGGATTAAAAATAGATTGTGTCACAAATTAAAAATATTTAGTATTTTTTAAATATTGTTAAAGTTAAAAATATTTTTGTTGTTTCTAAAATATTTAAATTATGTTCGTTGATACAATTAAAATAAAAGGATAACATTTAAATAATATTTATAAAGCGATAAATAAATACAATTTATACATTAATTAGAAAATACAAATGTAGGAAAATTTGTCATCTATGAGAAGTTGTGCCAGAAGGTGGTCTTCTTTGTGGTTGTCCTTATGATTGTTGTTCGAATGGAATGGTAGGAGGAGACCGAGGTGGAATGTCATTGTTAGTGTCTTCGACTTCATTATCCTCATTCTGATTTCCGGACACCTATGAAAGCATTGTTGGTCGATACCAATGCATGAACGATATTTGATTGTAAGCAGATGAGGGCTCATGGTAGAGGTTGCAAAGGAATTTGATGGACCAACAAGAAATTGTCGTTGAGATGGAAATATTGAGTAGTTAAAAGGTGGTTGATGGAATGACAATTGGAATGACATGTGGGGTTGATCCATATATACGAACAACTGAGCCGGGTGAACACACTACAAGAAATATTGATGTTAGTCTCCTAAAAAAACCCACACAGACTAAAAGGGACACTAAACTCACTCCAATTATCATTTAGTGTCTCCCTTTTAGTCTTTGTGTGGGTTTTTTTGGGGAGGCTAATATCAATATTTCTTGTAGTGACACCTAGTGGACGAAAAGATTGTTATTGAAACAATTCAACATGAGAATAAGATCTGACATGATGTTGATGGTGAGGTTGTGTAGTCTCCTATGACATATCATATTGTTTTGATCATATGTGTTAATTTTTTATGAGTCAATGAAGAATGATAAATGTACCATTGCATTTATGTTGTATTGTCATGCAAATGGTCATTTTCGTTAAACTGATTTCTTTTAGACAGTTATGATGGTCATTCCACATAGTTATCCATGCAACATGATACTTTGGCCAATGTCGATCAGTATGTCCTCTCATATCCTCTCTGTGAAGTTGATCAAGGTTTAATGGGTCACTTGGACTATTCTGTGGAAATCCACATCTTCCACCTTTCCATTAATGTTGTAAGCAGTAGGTGGTTGATGTCAATGTTCTTACATTTTAACAGATGTCTAAAACCAACATGATCAATTAAGTATTTGACTAGATGGTAAGTATCTCCTCATGCTTTAGTATCCAAATTGCATGTCATTTGGGTCTCAGGAGTCTTTCACTACCTTCCCATAGATCCTTAGTAACATGTTTCTCTTGGAATTGGAATAGGAACATCTCCGCGGGAAAGCGATGAGATGCCATGAATTTCTAAAAGATAGAATTCAGAAAATTAAATTCAAAATATATTGTTAATGATATACATAAATTCCTTTTATACGTAAATTTAAGAATTTGAATTCAATTTCACTCTCTATCAACCCTAAAGTCATATGTAAAAATATAATATAAACATATTCATAAGACCGCAAAAAAAAGTATTTTTTTTATATATCTAAATTATATAAAATATAAAAATAATATCTATGTATTTATTGATCAGTTTTTAAAACATAAAATTCAATAAATAATGTGAAGGTTTTATACATTTCAACATCGTAAATACTATTTGTTATTAACTTCTTTTATGTATAGAACAAACATAAAAATTGCATATTAAAATATTTTGATATAAAAAATGTTATGGACAATTTTGCTCACTTACTCTATGCAAAAAAATCATTCACAACATTGTTATTCAATTCATGTAAATTTAAATAATTTTTAAATTATTATATACATATTTTATTTTAAAAAATATTAACTATTATTTTGAAGGGAAAAGAATATTTCAACTGAAATTGGGAATTGGGATAACAACTTCAGTTCAAATAAAATACATTGAAGTCGCCAACCTGAAACCCGAAGTACGAATTCTTTATATTTTATTTGAACTGAAGTTGTCATCCCAGATGCGACGTTCATTAAAAAAATTAATTGGCAGATTAGTGGGTTTAATTAAATTTGTATATAGGATTAGCAACTTCAATTCAAATTTAGGTGTTTCATACTCATGATATACAACTTTGAAGACAAATTGCCCATTTTGGTAATTTTTTATTTTTTTTTGCATTTGCCCATTTTGGTATTTTCATTAGCAAATTACACCATTTTTTTTAAAATTCTCCATCCATCCCCACCCAACTGCATGCATTTAGGCTCATTAAGGAAGATCTTTGATGATTCTATCAAGATATGGCTAATGCTTTAAAAGGTGGTTACTCTTCCACCTTTTACACCGAGGTTCTACATGCCTTAGAGGGACATTTTTTAAGGTATAGGAAATATCTTTTCCAGTAGTTTGTGAAGGACCAAACCATAGTCGTCTCTTTCTCCATGAGGGTAACTAGACATACAATCTATGAGGTGTTCCTATAAACTGTTTTTCCAAGGCTGCCAACGCTAAATTTTAGAAACTTGAAAGCAACCACACTGCCAGCTCCCTAGAGAGTCCAAACATTCACCTACACCTTTGCCTAGAGATTGGAGTTATGTTTTTCATGAAGCACAAGTTTGTTAAAACCCTTAACGATGAAGAAGTTGTAGTAGCTTGGAGAGAGAAGTTGATGAGATACACACAACATACCTCAACATCTTACGTATACAACAATGAGGCTTTTTTTTGTTGGAGTGGCATTCTAAGGTTAGACGCTTGGTGAAGAAGAAGTTATAAGGAAGGAAGCTAAGGAGACTATTAATCAACATGTAAAATTTGTTATAGAATAATAAAGGTTTAGTATTGCTCTAAAGGTCCAATAACCTAAGACTTTAAGTTCAGACGTCCTCCATGTCGTACCCATCTCTCAATAACATGTTGTGCTTGACATCGTCCAAGTAATGATATAAGACGCTCTTCGAGAAGAAAGGCAAGTCATACCTAAGTAGCTAGGAGCCATGGAAGAACATTAAGCTCAAAGGATTGAGCTTTACTTTTGGTGCTTAAATACAAAGTTTTCAGGAAAAACATAAGGGAAGGTTGAATTATGTTTTAATTCATTTTTAAAGCTTTTTACCAATATTGTCTGATGATAAATATTCAGACGATAGTTTTTTTTCAACAAATGATAATACAAAGGATTTTGCTTGTCATGAAGTACAACTAACGCAACTTTTTAGCTTAACTGAAATATGTTAAACATGTATTTTCACTATCATTCTCCTTCCCAAGTTAGTACAAGTGATAATAACATTGAATGTAATTGAGATAAGGAAGAGAGAAAATAACACAACAGATTGAGTTCCACTAAACAAACTAATGTTGCAAAGTACAGTTCGAGTATTCTTTAGCTTTGTAACCACTTGTGGTTAATCCTTAAGTATTGTTTGTGGTCGAAGCCACTCTTGGCTAACCCTTGAGTATTGTTTAGACTCGTAACCACTCCTGGCTAACCCTTGAGTATTGTTTCAGCCTCCAACCACTTTTAGTTAACCTCATTTAAGTATATTTTTTCACAAAACACTCCTAACTTAACTAAGTATTCTTGTACAAGTCACTCCTAACTTCACCAAGTACTTTTATGCAAGTCACTTCTAACTTAACGAGTATTCTTTTCCAAAAAGTTATTCCTAGATAAGATATAAAGTTTGAATGAGGGTATGATCATCAAATCATGAGTTTTTCATACTAGGGAGGGATTACGTATTTTTTATGTGTAAAAGACTTAAGCACTCTCTCCTAGTTTGCTACATGAACACTCACACTAATCTTTTTGAAAAAAAAATGGATCTAGAGATTTGGTAGAGTTTATGCTCTATGCACGAAGATCTCTCTGTCCTCCTACTTGAAAGTTGACTTTGTGTAGATGCTGAAGAATATAGTCGTTGAGAGATTGTTTATGGTTGTTAAACAACTTAAGCTTACTTGAAAGTCCTTTTCGCATCTTACTAACTTGAATATGAATATTGCATTAATTCAACTCTATAAAAAAATTATTTTTTGACTCGAAGACTTTAGATTGTTCCAAAGCTCTTTAAGCCTTAATGATCAACATATGAATACTTAGGTGATCATGTATCATTTACGAAGAAAAAAAATCACTAATGCCCTGTTAAGAACCTAACATGTTAATTATAATTGTTTTCACACTGGGAAATGTCAAATATAATGAATCTTCTCGTCAACCCTTTCACACACGCTCAGATGATGGAATTACTCTCTCAACCATTGCGACTGGAGAAGAATGAGAATGTTCTCTCAAACACTACCGCTGGAGAAGAATTAAAATGTTGTGACGAAAAGGGAGTATGAGAGTGCAATTGATGTTATTTAAAAAAGTGAGAATATCATTTATTTAAGATTATTTAAAACTTTTAAAAAAGTTAAAACTAACTTTTCACAAATTAATGAAGATGCATGGAGAAGACATGAAGAGGGAGAATTTGTCTTTCAATTTTACTTGGAGGAGGGGAATGACATAGCACTGTCACAGAAAAGACCCACTCAAAGGTGTTTCTTCCTGTCCCCATCAAAGTTCTTGCTGCACCTCATCAATATCCGAAAAGACGACTTTATCCTTTTTTTTAAGTGACTTTCGGATTAGCTTTTTCAGAATCTTTCCAAACACTCTTTTCCAGAATTTAAATAAGTGGAATCTCGGAAAGCATTTTCTAGAAAGAATTTTTATAATAAGATTTTCATAATGTGTATAATCATTTCAAAATGTATTTTCCGTAATAACTTTTCTATAATATGTTCTAAAAATAACTTTTCAGAATAAGATCGATTAGCCAAAATATTTTAGTCATTTTACCTATTTGATGGGGGTTGAAGAACTTTGATAGGGTGTAAGAAGAAACACCCCCACTCAATGCAAGTATGAATGTCAGACAAAGTACATGTAAATTCTTTTTAAGTTTTTTTTTTTTTTTAAACAGTTTTATTAATTCTAGACATTGTTTTCAATAATCACAAAATGAAAATAAAATAAAAATATTCAAAATCTCACTGTTAACCAAAAATTATATATAATATAGAAATAAGTGCAAATATCTGCAAATTCTAACTCAGTCAAAAAATTGTGATCTGAATACTTAATATTGTGAAAAATTGTAGACAAAATAGATAATGCAGTCACAATTAAGATCATGATGATCACAAACTCCAAAATCCTTGAAACCATTTTTAAAAATCTTGATCCCATAATGGCCATAAGCACCAAGGATGTGCTGAATTTCCCTAACCCTTATTGAACTGGTCTTACAGGAGTCTACAGACAGAGGACTACATCTGCAATGATGCACCACAACAAATTCCTCAGTCATAGTAACTTCAAAAGAAAAGGATGATTCAATATAGTACAAAAAATCCAAATATGCTTGCGCATTGATTAAATCTAGATCATGAAGCTGGAAGACCAGGCATAAAAATTGGCACTCCCAGAACTGTGTTTTTAATAACACTCTCCCTTTGGAATCAACTGATGCTAAACTTCTACTCCTAGTTATGTCTAGGTAGATAGCACAGGCTGCTCAGATGGCTCTTCTGCCTGCAAACTTTCATAGTACTTGACAAGAACATTCCACCCACTTGGGCACATGAAACCTTCCGGTGGATTCTCCCCGCTTTTCGCAAAAGCCCGCATCTACAACGTAAATCATCAAAAAACCATGAAAACTTGTAAAGAACAGTTGTTCCATTGTCAAAGGATTTCAGAAACCAAACTTGATGATACATGTGATGTTGGACTATAAAAGACACTTAATCCCATTGACAGAACCAGCATCTTAATATCTTGCAATTTACATGTTATAACGAGTAAAATATATTTTGGTTTCTGATAGTGTCTCAAAATTCGGTTTTGGTCCTTACATTTACCAAAAGTGACATGGTTTTAGTTCTTCATCAAGGACTAAAATGATGTGTTTATGTTAAAATATAGACTAAAGTTGTGGTAAATGTTTATTGGACTAAAACTGAATTTAACAGCATTTTGAGGGATTAAAATTTAAACTTGAAGATTAACAAACTTGAATTCCACGTATTCATGTACAAACTTGACAATTAAGAAACAGATTTTTAGTAAAATCCAAATGTTGTATAGCATGCCTTTCATTAATTGGTCCAAGTTCAATCAACCCACTTTGCATACATAGAATTTACTTCGTTTAAGTTGCAACCAGATTCAATTCAAGTAAGAAGCAGGAACCAGGATCCTGACATTGTATCCTAGTATGTAACTTAGGAGTATTGTTGACAAATATCAAAGTTAAGGTTGTGGAACCTGAAGCATCTGATTGAAGGACAGGGAATCAAATACCTTGGTTCCGGATATAAAGAGGAAATCTTTAGCACGGGTTGGGTCAAAAAATGCCATCTTATTAACCTTGGTGTCATAAGCTGCAACCTGTAATTTAAAAATGACATGCAAGAAAACGGCTATTATCAGACATATATGTATGGTCCAAACAGTCACAGAAGGAAACAAACAATTCAGCAGCATAACTTCAGGTAGCATATTAAACTTAAATAAACAAAATAATGTTATTTCCCATCCCAAAAATAAGTCATTGTATGTTTGACTAAGTAGTTGATTAATTGATTTAATGGAGTATCAGCTTGAAAGAAACTAAGTACAAAATATTAAGTAAAGCATTGTGCAGAAGATAGCATTGAAAGAAGTTATCTCTCACTGGATTAAGTAGCTATAACCATATGTAAAATTAATACTTCTTACCCTGAATGGCAAAATGTTAAGCTTCTCCAAACCAGGAGCCATGCTAAGCACCTTCTTTCCATGATCAGGGTCGTACAAATCCCTTTTCTCAGTTGGGTGGCCCATACCTGCTGGATCACGACCAACAATATAGAAGTTTGCACCTGCATTTATGCGTGCCTTGGCATGCCACTGTACTTCAGTTGGACCAGCATAATGCATAGGTGATGGAAATATGGCAACTATGGTAGTCTCAGGATCAAGAACTCCATCTTCCAGGACCTAAGATAAACACAAAAAGACTTGATAGAATAAAATTCCATGGACTGCAATTACAAAATGGGTAGATTTTTGAAAATGAACAACAGTTCAATCAGTTCTGAGCATCCATTGATACAGAACATTCACATTCACACTAACATTACGGTTACTCTAATTTTTTAGAAGAGCAATGGGAAGTTGGGAATTACCTTGCTATGTTGCTCCATCCTGACATCCAAGGGAACATCATCAGCCTTTGTGAATCCTCCAAGAGGATGAAGCAGTAAAATTGGATTTTTGTAGCCCATTTCCAGTAGGCGCTTGCGAGTATCATTCATTAACAAGGCATGACCATTGTGCACAGGGTTCCTTAACTGAAAGGCAAAAACTGCATCCGCTTCACGCTTGTCAAATTCATCTCGGAGTTGTTTGGGAGAGAGCCTGTAGTTATCAAGACCATCATTATATTTGATAGGTTTCAGCACTTCCAAATCTCCTCCAATAAGCCAATTTCCAGCTCGAGTAATCACCTCCTCGACATATGGTAATCCAGGAGCAGTTGTTCCCCAGGTTCTAGCTATTCTCTCTTCCTTGTTATGCTTGTAGATTTCAAAACTGTATAGGAGCTTAATGGTTAATGATAGCTTAGAGACACCATGACAGAAATTTACTTACATAGCTAATGTACTTCAACCATCTTATTTCCAAAATAAAATCACAAAATTACTTTATGGTTTACAGTTAAAACAATACAGGAGACTGAAACTGAAGAGAATAACTTTAATCATCCAAGTATTAAAATGTGAGATGTATGAAAATATAAGAAGTTAAGATAGGTCAACATTTCTTCTTAGCAATTTTTATTAAGTCTTTCACTCAGTTATTTAAGGTCTCCAATTTAGCTGCATAGTCAGTCTCATACAATCCAAATACACAAGTATCAACACCAAGTAGAATGCTTGTTCTGCATATACTCAAAATTATTTATCTTAGCTCCACAGCTCAAAGCACAATCTAAATCCTAGGGGTGATTCAAGCTTCACAAAACCCTCCAAACCTAACTTCCTTTCATTCCTATTCACCTTGTTCCGGAAATTCTTCAGATAATCCCAGCACCTCTTTGGTTTTTTACATGCTCAAAGGATAAGATTGTGTCAAAAGGTTTTCATGATAGTTTTGCCTACACAGACAGTTAGAAAAAATGAGTGCAGATCTCAGGTTGATTTTTAACAAGGGACTGTGAGTCTGTGACAACATATTTTTATAAAGATGAAGACTTTGTGAGAAGAACTGGTGACATTTTTGGTCATTCCTGCAACCAAGGAGTTCCCAAAAATGGGAATTAACTATGCTTCGAGTGATGTTCTGTGCCATCTCAAATTTGAACTGAGCCACTCCCAAATCTGAGCAAAGTTCATAACTTCGTAGCAAGAGAGGAGGCTCAGCAAGACTGTCTTGCCTTTCAGAAATTTGAACCAGAAGCTAAGACCTTTCATGTCAGCAGCTAGACCCTTCAAAACTCAAATCCATGTCACTAAAGAATGGACTCTAGGTACTGATGCTTCAGATCACATGACTGCTACTGATACTTTTGGACATGGCCCTTTTTAAAAAACAGTTCCCATTCCACATATCATCCAATTCTTTCACGAACACCCCAGACATAGTGAAATGGACTGCCACACTGTTTGTGAACAAGTTCAAACAGAGGACATATCTCCACAACACAATGCCAGTTGCAGTTTGTTGCCATCTGCACTAGAGCATCAGGATGGAAACAATTCCCATCCTCGCTCAACAAGTTTGGCATCTCAAATCAAGGGGCATACATATTAACACTTGAGGAAAAGAATTTTGTAATTTGACCAAGATGGTTCAATATATAATTTCTGTGAAGTGTTCCAATTAACTGAGTCTTTCACTCATCCTTCTATGAAGCTTACCGTTCAGTTTTACAATAGCCAGTTACATTAATGTTCACAAATCATCTACCAGCGCATATTTCTGGCAGCAGAAACCAAACATGAGTCCTTTAAAACTATACGGTAACAGTAACAAGCTGACCAATCCCCTTTCTTGGGGTTTAAAATTTTTTCTTCAACCAACCCCCTCTGCAATGGTAATTTCTCATTAGGGATTCAAATGGAGATACCGTACTCCTAGTATTTGTTCCTTTCACAATTTTAATCATTAAACTATCCCTCCAAAATTCATACAAAACACCACAATGGAAGGATCAACAAGAAATTAAACACCAACCAGAAACAAAAAATGCCATCGGACTGACTAACCTTCGAAGAATTGCAACACAATCTCCATCAGGCCCCAGCAACCCCACATGCGAAGAGGACCCAATTCTCCCTTTGGTCTCATCGTCAATGGCCAACACAATGGGAAGAGACATGTTCACCAAAGAACCATCCTTGACCCTAAGGGAATTGAAATGCAAACTCTGAAGATACTCCTCCTCCCTCATGAACCCTCTCAAGGGACTAGCCCACCCTTCCGCCACCACATGCACCCACTCAAGATCAATCCTTGTGAGCTGCACCTTGGGCAGCGTCTCGGCCTCAATGATCTTAGCACCCCTCTCACTCTCAGGCACCACAAGATCCACCAATGCCCCTCCATCAGGCTCTATCAAAGAACTCTTGATCATGGCACCACACTGAACTCTTGACCTAACTCTACACGCGGGGACGATCAAAGGGTTGGTGCTATAAATGGGCTTGGGACGAATCTTGGTGTTGTGGGAGCAAGTTTTGAAAGTCGTTACCTTTTTTGCATGGTGGTGGTGGGTGTTGAGGGTAAGGTGGGAAGAAGAAGATGAAGCCAAGTGTAGCTTGATGGTTAAACTTAGAGACATGCTATAGAAGGAAATGGGGTGTTGTTGGAGAGAGAAACAAGTAAGTTTGTGAGGAGAAAAGGAAAGTGAGAAACCAACGCGTGTAACAACGTAGGGAACACAGAAAGAACAACAAAGAGCGTTGTGGTATTATGGTATGGCATGGTTTCACTGACAACCACAACCTATGAATATGGAGCACATGTCGGAGTGATAAGGCCACGCAAGTGGGGTTGTATGCTTTTTTGAGTGTGTGGACGAGAGAAGGGTGGCAGTCATTGCTGCTGCAACTGGGGACCATGATTTGTACTAAAAGCTTCGAACCTCAAACTACAGCCATTGATTCTTCAAACCGCACCAAAATCAAAATTCATTCAACCGTTCATTTTTCCTCAATTTCATATTTTCATCCTTTACTGTCATCAATATATAAATTCTTATTTTATCTTTTTCTAATTGTTCAATCCATAAGTTAAAAGTGTCATTTGAACGATTAAATATAAAAAATATTATTCAATATAAAAAATATTTTTAACTTTTATATTACATAATTTAAAAATCATTTTTTTACTTATTAAAATTAAAGTTTACAGATTACATAATTTAAAAATTATTTTTAATTTTAGATTGTATAATCTAACTATTTTTAGATGGTGCAATTTAAAAGGGAAAATTGTAACAGCAGTAGAGAACAAAAGGAAACAGTGCCCCCCGACATTCATTTTCTTTTTCTTTTTCTCTCAATTCACTTTCTCTCTCTATTTTTTTCTCTCTCTCTCTTCCTTTCTTTTCTTTTATTTTCTCTCTCATGTCATTTATTTCAAAATCTGATCACACCTTGTAGTAGCTGAGGAGTCAGAAATGATACATTTATATCTGGTCAGATTTTCAAACATAGTAAGTTCATTTTTACTCTAAAGTTCATTTATTTTCTGTTTTTCTATATGATTTAGTCATTAATATTAGTGAGACCAGTTGAGAAAATTGTTCCTCTCAACTTGTTTTATCATATACTAAAGTTTGGTAATATTTGGATAATTTGTTATAGGTTCCTAAATTTTAGAGTGATTTCCCTATTTAAGGGAGAATTTTCATCAATGGAATTTCAGATAAGGGAAGTTAACTTTATATTTAAGTAGTACCCTAGGCTAGAAGATCTGGATGTGGAGGGAACCTGGTCTTAATATTCAATTTCTCTTGTAGGGATGTTGTGAATTTATATATTGTGTTGTTTGTTTATATATTATTTAAACTTGTAGAAATATTAGAATTTGATGGTTTAATATTTAAGTATTTTTTATGTTAAATAGGATTTTGAATATTGTAGATGCGTTTAGAATGATATTGTATAATGAAAATGGTGTAGAATTGAATTCATACATTTGGAATAATGTATGGATTGGTGTTTGTTTATGTATTAAGTATTGATGTTTATGTGGTAACAAAGATTTTCGAGTTTCCCTCCTTTCTGTTAGATTCATTGGTAATCTTTGGATTAGGTATTAGTCTATGGTAGAACTTACATTATACGGGTATTTCAGAAAGTGTTGTTTGTTAAATATCTTGGATGTGTAGATCGATGTAAGATCTATGTGATTGTTTTATTGTTGGGATTTGAAGAATATTGAATAATTGAGAAAATGATCATGTAATTTGATTTTCTCTTTTGATTTAATTGTGTATATTATAAACATTTATTTTCACTAGCTTACTTTTGTGTTTTTCTTGTTGTGTTTGAACTGCGATGATTGTACGTACATGAACATATGATCACACAGGAGTAGAAGGTCTTGAAAGACTTTAGGATGTTTTAAACCTTATATTATAAATATTTGTATTCCTATGAGACATAATCTTATAATAGAAATATTTTGAAAAACTCCAAATTTATATGAAAACCTATAGAACTTGTATTATAATAGTTATATCTATTTTTCTCATGTTAAAAAAAATCTCTTCATATATTATATAATTAAAAACTTTTATTAAAAAGTTGTCTTTTAATTATAGAAAACAAAATGAGAAATGTCAAACTTACGAAAGTGAGTCAAAAATTTGGAAGTGAAAGAAAAAATACCAATCGTTTATGGATATATTCACCAAATAAGGTGAGGGTTAGGTCTCAAGAGTATCGAAAGAATAAAGTTAAAAGAAAATTAAATCCAATCCAAAAAATTTACAATGAAAATAAGTTAGACTACTCATTAGTTTATTAAAAAAGTTAGAATTAAATATTTTTAAAAATATATTATATCTTATAAATGGAGTTATATTAATACATATAATATCTTATACATAATAATAAAAATAATAATATAAAAAATGTGCAAGACTACTACACATTCTTAGGTTGATAGACATTTTTTTAGCCAATATGCCTATCAATATTATATTCCTTGCAAATAAAATAAATTTTAAACATATTTAGAGACCAACTTTTTATGGGTCTTAAAAAAATTCTACATGAAGAATAGGTTTATTTTTATCAAAATCCTGTTTAACTTGATATGTATAAAATAAATACGAAAGTAAAAATAAAAAATTGGGAAAAAAAGATATTAAAAAAAATATTATAAAAATCTAACTTAATCTTATAAAACGAATTTTCTCACTACTTATATTTAATCAATATATGATTAAAAAATATGAATATTATAGTAAAATAAAACTTAAAAAACTTTAGTTTTGTATAATATTATATAGTTTTATAAAAATGTATAAACTTGATGTATTTTAAAAAATTATAAATAACATTATTTAAAGCTTTTAAATAAAAATATAATCATTTTAATAATGGTTTACTAATAATATATACAACGATAATAAAATAAATTCTTTTACTTTATGTTCTTTATGATTTTTTTCTTTGCGCATAAAAAGTTTAAATTTTTTGTTATATATATACAAAAAAAGATCATCTATTTCAAGAGTAATTGAAATTAATTACTTTTTAGATGGATCATAGAAGCATATTAGTTATTTGTCATAGGAAAATTAGGGATGTTTATTAAGTTAGGATATTGATTATTCAAATCAACTAATAAAACTGAGTGAAATTTTTATTTATAATTTGATTAAACTTAATTCAATCCAAATAACTTATTCTTATTAAATCAAAATAATAAATTTAGTATAAGTCTTATATATAAATTATATTATATTTTCTTTTAATATTTTGAATTAGTTCAAACAAATTTATTATGATTTTTTATTTAAAGTTTTGAATTAAATTTTATAAAAATTGTGATATTTTCTTTAATTAGATTAATACTTAAAAATTATAATTTATTTTAAAAAAAAATAACATATTTACCAAACTCAATCCAAATCAACTCAAGTGTGAGTTCATTTAAATAGAGTTTAATTAGTGTGTTTGTTTTCTTAAATAACATTATTTCTACTTTTATTTCTTTATCTAATATCTTTTTATTTTTATTTTTCTATCAAACATTATTTTTGACTTTTCATCATATAACACTATTTTGACTTTTAAATATTTATAAAATTGTAGTGAATTTAAATATTTATAAAATTAAAATAGAAGAAAATTTGAAAATTGAAATTTGAAAATTAAATATATGAAAATTTATGAAAAAATATCAATACAAAAAGAATGAAATAAAATATTTTATAGATATTTTGATGTAATTATGGAGAAAGTAAATATAAACCCTAAATCCTAAACTCTAAACCTTAAACCCTAAATCCTACCCATAAATCATAAACTCTAAACTCCAATCTTAAAACTTAAAATCTAAAGTTAAATAGGAAAATATATTTCTGTAACTTTTTTCATATAATACTTATCAATATATTTAATTAATTCATTTTATAGTTTCTCCTTTTTTATTAATTTTTATTCTTTTTTATTTTATTCTTACATTCTTTTCACTTTTTCTTTCCTTTTTATTCCTTTGTCATTTTCCCACCCTTCTTACCACTTCACGTGGGCTGTGTGAAAAACATCACTCTAGCATATATTCTTCGTAGTCGAAATTGATAAATGAAAATGAAAACAAATTTTGTGTGATTCTTCTGTTTTTTTTTTATTCTGAAAAGTAAAACAAATAAATAATGTTGAATCGTTCTAACTTATTTCCTTACCAAGAAAATTATATTAAGTAATAAAAGTATTGATATTTTATTTGTATTTTCAATGCGCTCGATATCTGCTTTATTATGTCTTTATTTAAAGTTTAATTTTGTATAGTGGGAAAAATAATATTAATTGTATTTTTTCCTATTTAACTTTTATTAACTTTGTAAGACTTTAGTAAAGGTAATTTTTAAATAGTTAAAGAATATAAAGTGAATAAAATAAGTTATAAACACTTTATTTTATTTTTATTTTTTAATTTTTTTTCTTAGATAATCAAATTACTATTGTACTTTGCTAGTAGAATAAACTCCGAAAAAGTAGCAAGATGAAGAACCGATAAAGTCTTCTTCTATTTAAGAAAATAAAGTTTCTCACGCGAAATGAGTTTGCTTAAACGACCCATATTTGGTGATGAGATGATGTTGATGATGAACATGTGATGATGTTTATATATGAGAATAGTATATTGATATGCATATGTGGTATGGTTATTAATAATGATTAAATGTATGTTAGTATTTGATATACATTGTGTTGTATATTGTATGTGATATATGTATGATATGATATCCTTTTAAGGGTATATTGCCTTTTATGATTCTGACCCCTATGAGTGTGTTGCTCTTTGTGGTGTGTTATAGCCCTTTATAGGTGTGTGGTAACGAATACCTCAAATGATATTGTGACCCTAATGATTATAATATTGAGCACACAACTCACTAGAGAAAGAAAATATCCTATGCATAATTAATTATTCAATCATCGATAAGACAATAGGTGGTGAGAAGTTGAAGGAGATTTTGTCTTAACACTTTTTTATAACATATGCAAAGAATCACCCTAACATAAGAAACTTTGGTTGTTTTTTATCAATGGTATTTTCGATGGGTCAAATGTTAGTCTCTGCTAAGATGATAAGTGTCATATTTCAGTAATATTTCACATTAAAAGACAGACACTAATGAATATTTATTGATAAAATAACTATAATGTAACCCTTAATTTATGAATTTAAACCTTTTTTACATATTTTGTGATTATAATATGAATAAGAACGATTTATTCTCAAATTTGTGTTAAAGAGCTAAAGGAGAAAAGACAAGATGAAAAGGGAAAGTTGGAATGCTCAAAACTCGCCTAACCATATCACTTTAGAGGAACTCGCCCAAGCGAGCCCAATCTCGCCCAGGCGAGATCACTCCAAAGAAGTTGGGCTTTTTCTCGTCCAACTCGCCCAAGCAAGCTATAGCTCGCCTAGGCAAGAAGTCACTTAGCTAAAGCCCAACTAGGTTAAATATGAGGCGTGAGATACAACCCTAGACATCATTGAAATCATTGGGAGAATAAAAGAAGATAGAAAATCCTAAAGGAGACAACTGTTAAGGAGAAACATCAAAGATATAATATTATCATGTTTTTCAAAATACAAAAGAGTGAGAAGGATGAACCACAATCTCAATTTTCCCAATTGAATCAACAACTTTTTACTTTGCTTTATTTACACTTTTGCAATCTCATACACAATAAATTTCCAATAAAATTTATTATAATTTTTTCTATTTAGTGAATATTATACTTGAGAATTCAACTATTCCTTGTGGGTTCGATATACGTCCTTAGAGACAAATTTATTACTTTTGACACAGTACACTTGCCGTAAAATAGTCATCATAAGATAATCTTAATATGATTCTTCTGAAAGACATTAAGTGTGACAAATTACACTATATTTCATTAAGATATAGTTTAAGATTCTTATATTCTTGGATGGACATGATTCAATAGTAATTTGTTGTGTTAGTTGTATAGTGTGATGCGATTGATATATGTATATGTATGATGATTTTTAAAACAATTAGTTCTCTCTTAGGTGTGTGAATTACTATAATTATACTTATTATTATTATTATTATAAAAGGGAATGGCCTTCTGGAACCAAATTCGCCCAACGATTAATGCTCTTGGGTTTTCTAAATTATGAATTTTTCCCAACAAGCATAGGACTCACCCAACAAATTTGCATAATTATACATATTTTGTGGAATTCTAAAATTGGTCCAAGTGACCCAAAAGGGTTTTTAGAACCTTTTCTACTTGTTTTTGAAGATTAACACCCCTACTCAAATCACTTGATCCTATTCAAATTTCTACAACTACTTATATAAGTATACATACTAATTCAGACAATTCAAACAAGTAGATGTCCACACCAAGAAGTCAGATATCAACATAAACTCATACATATATCAATAATAACCATAATTTTATCAATACATCTTAATCAATCTAAACATGCTCAATTAATGTAGTAAACAATACTCACAAACTCCAAACATCAATATAATTTCATAATACCTATCAATTTAAACAATATGTAATTCAATAACACTTAATTCCTATAAGAAATTTCAACTAAGTTACCTAGTCACTTCCACATTCAGAACTTCTAACCCATGTTACTATTGAGACTCAAGTCTAACTTTCCTTTTCTGATTGGATCGTTGAGTACCTAATATGAGCTCCAATTCCAAAAAAAAAAATATACAAAGACGACCTAACATGCACCACAAAGTTCTGATTAATGATCGAAAAACATCACTAAGATCCTAAACTAACATAGACTAAACCTATAATCAATCACATCACGTGTAATGCACTTGTATATAGATACATAGAAATATAGGTACATAGAAAGACGTAAAAACCAAGTCAAAGAAGAATGAGTAAAAATACACTTACTTTAATAAAAAAGTAATAGATGACATAGGAGAAAAAGAAAAAAAAATCTTAAGAGAAATGATTGTTATATTAAAATAAAACATGATTTTTTTATTTACAAGAACTTTAATTTTAGTAATAAAATATTCATGTTGCATTCATTTAAAAAAAATCTCTTAAAACATATATATATATATATATATATATATATATATATTTTAAATCAATTACGGAAACAAAGTTAGTAAAATAATATCCATAAAAATTTATTATAATTTTATTTTTATCTCCTATATGCATTTTCTTGATAAATATGTCTGGGATATTTTCTTTCCCTAACATGTAAATACATTTTCTAAAAAAAATTCAAAGCTTAATTCACTTTGTTATTGAAAACGTTAAAAAAAAATCTAATTTATTGGTTGAGATACGATATATTTTATAAATCTCTAGGTATTGATTAAAACTTAAGTATTAGAAGGTGCAAGTGAATATATATAATAAACCCATGCAGTTACGTAGAGCATGCATACAGTACAAGAAAATAACTATTTAGTCACCGAATTTAGCGATCGAAAATGAGTGGTCGCAATTTGCGACTGAAATAGCCACTGAATACCTTCAGTCTCAAATCTGCAAGCGACCGAATAAATTTTTAGTGATGTTAGTTAGTTTAGCAACCGAATCAGCCACTGAACATGAGAGTGACATCGGTCTCTGCGATCCAGTGCGATGACTCTCTCTGTTAGGGTTCAACCGCTTCATTCTCTCTCACTCAATCCCTTATTAGTAGGGTTTCTGTTCGCGACATGCTCCACTTCTCCCGATTCAACTCCACGGTTAGGGTTTTGTTGTTCCGTGGTTCGCCTCCGCGATGCCGCGTAGTTCGAAGCACAAATCGAGTAAGCACAGTTCTCGGACGCGAGGGAACACTCTGACTCCAAGCGAGATTCCGACGCGAAGGATCGGAGGAGCAAGGAGGATAGCGGTAAAGTGAAGGCGTCGAAGGAGTCAGATTCCGGGGAGAAGCGAAGGCTAGATTCGAAGAAGGCACATGGAAATGGGGAGTACTTTGACGAGTACGTGTCGTGGTCGAAGCGGCACAAGGAAAGCAGCGAGGGAGACAGGTGGAATGGCGGCGAGGAGGGAACGAAGAAGTCGAAGGCAACGGGGGTAAGATAATTAGTATTGAGAACCCACCAATAACACTAAGTTGTGAAGCTTTCATAATTTTAATTTAGTGGTAATGTAGTTGGAGCGGGCCATGATTTTGTCCTCAAAGTTCAATCGATGATCCACTATGAAGAATTGCTTAACACTTGATACATCAACACGGGAAGAAGTCGATTCTCTGAGAGGGTGATCAATCCTCATCCATGCCTTTTTCTTTTGCATCTGTAATTTTTTTGCAACTTGGATGTTAAAGCATTTTGTTGGATTTTAAGGTTATTTCTCTGTGAACGCATTCATGAATTTACTTCATTATTTCATAATTCTCTTTACTATTTAAATAAACAAAGTAGCAAAGTGGTTTGCATAAAACGTATCACTTGTTGATATCTCTGTTTTA
>Ga0123342_1000844_pt1 | contig 50429 bp, 21 predicted proteins | sample Turbeawhitnodule_FD_89960 | JGI IMG/M metagenome (GOLD analysis project Ga0123342, IMG submission 89960) | Root nodule microbial communities of legume samples collected from Mexico - Turtle bean Mexico white nodule | ecosystem: Host-associated > Plants > Roots > Nodule | place: Mexico: Nepantla...
AAAAAATTATATATTTATAAATATATATAAAAAAAAAAAAAATATATTTATATCTCTATATATTATATAAAATATATATATATATATATATATATATATATATATATATATATATAATTCACATTTCAAAATAAATTTTCTTACAAATTTGTAATAAAATGATAATTAGATTTTTTCTAATTTTTAAAAAACACATTCATCCCTGATGTGTTTAAATAGAATGATATTTATTTCCTTTATTTTATTTAAAAATAACATGTTAATTAAAACTTCAAATAAAAAAGTATGGAAATTTAAAATTATTTAAAAAATAAAAATGAAATAACTTCTTATATATAAAAATTGAACGAATTTTTATAAATAAAGATTTCATTTAAATATAAAATGTTTTTATAAATTTTACAGTTTTTTAACAAAAAAATCCTTACTTTTTATATTTTAAAACTTATGTTCATATTTTTTATTTAAATTTTAGTGAATACATCTTTTAAATAAATTAAGGGAGTTAAATACATATGTCTTTTAAAATTCTAATACTTTATTTTTTTTTTAAAAATAGTGGGAAGAGTGTTTATTTTAAAGTTAGAGAATGTCGCCATCCTTTAATATAATCTCTTATGTAAGTGTAATTAATAAATTCAGAAATCCTATTATTTTAATAATATAAACTAAAATAAATTTTGAAGATTACAACTAGGGAAACTAATAATTTATGTAACTAACATCGTAGTTTTATATGTAAGGATAAAAAATAATATTTTAAATGACATCTGAATATTTTATTATTAAAATGAAAAGAACATATAAATAGAAAATTCATTTATTCAGGATTCATTTTAAAAGAACTATCATGTCTCTAAAATGTTCACTTTTCCTTTCCTCTTCATTCTCTCTAAGATTCTGACTTTCTCGCTCATCAATTTGACGATCGAAGTACACCATTAGACTCCTGGCAGCAAAGACTACAAGACTGTCCGATCAGAATCACTGATAGAGTAAGTTCAACTTTGCTCTTCTCTTTGAGTCAAATTTTGAACTCGTAGGTTTGTCTCAATCTAGATTTTTTTGCATGTGACTCTTTTAGCTTTAGGACTAATCTCTGTTAGCTCAGAGTCTTAGTGATATAGTTAGATTGTTGATTAGAACTCTGTGTTGCAGGTTAAGCTACTCTTAAGCTTTTGGTAGAATTGGAGCTCTTAGTGAGCATTTGCTCAAGTAAAGGTAAGGGAAGCTAGTTTAAATTACCAATAGAATCCTAGGCTAGAAGATCTGAATGTGGGGGTGACGTGGTCACTAGTCTCAAGTTTTCTTGCAGGATTTCTTGTTTTTTAGTAGATTGAGATTTGTTTGAGATTGAAATGTGAGAGTGTAGATATAATAGATGATGTAGAATGTATGTGTTTGGAATTGAATGAGTTATTGAATGTATCTGAATAGTTTGTTGAATTAATTCAAATGAAATGTTTGATAAGAATTGGTTGTTTGATTTTAAATGATTTTGGTTTATAAATCATATATATTTATAGATTGACAAAATAGCTAATTGACTCAATGAGAGTGTTTGTATAATGCTGAGCAGGAACTGACAATGTAATGTGTAGTTTTATAAAATTATGAGTTAAATGAAATTTTAAGCTTTGGAATAATTTAATTGTGTGATATTGGATATTGTGAGATGTGGAATATGAATTTTAATAAGACATAGTATTTTCAGGAAAGAAAATACCGTGTTACGATTGTTTAGGATGTGCATTGACTAGGGATTCGTCTAAAAGGAGATATCCTGACTCTCATGAGATAATGGAATCATATAGATGAAGTTATTCATGTGGTAAGAGTCGAAGGAGGTTCATATGAAGGGGTAAGCAAGTGTTGAACCTCCGTCAAAGCAAAACAACATATGAATGGGTAAGTTGTTTGAAAGATAATTAAATGAGTTAACCCTGTCATACTAGAATAAATGATATTGAGATTATTTATGCACATAGTTGTGTGGATTTCACAATGAGATAGTATAACTAATTTGATCTCTTAAATGAGTTAACCTTGTCATACTAGAATAAATGATATTGAGATTATTTATGCACATAGTTGTGTGGATTTCACAATGAGATAGTATGACAAATGCGTATTTCTGAGTCTAAGTCAACGCACGAGTCTTTCGGAAGTAGAGTCAAGTGTTTGAGTATGTTGGTTAGTAGAATTCTGACATGAGAAACGTGAATGATAATTTATGATAGACACTTGATGGTTTGAGAAATTTTATGAGACTTGATGAATTATGTTTGTTAAATTGATATTAAAATGTTATAGAATTTTATAGCTAACTTACCCTATTGTTTGTTGTGTTTTGTTTTCTTTACATGTGATGATCATGTTTTTACACGGGAGCCGATGATATGAGGAGATTGTAAGTAATAGAACTCCTTAGTGTGGAAATGAAGGATGAGATGACGACTTTATTTTGAATGCTATGTTTTAAACTATTGTGTATATATTAAAATATCTATCAAGAGAGATATCTTTTTGAAATACATTTATAAGATAGTTGTATATATTCATATGTTAATTAGTTACTACTTATTTTTTATTTTATAAAATATAGGTAAAATTACATTATCAATACAAAAGTGTTTAATAAATACTTAAAAGTAACTTATTCTAAGATTTTATAACTATAAGTTATTTTATCTATCTTATAGTTTTTAGCTTATATCTTATTTAATATTTTAATATATATTTTATTTATATATTAAGTATTTTTTTCATTTTTTTCATTTTTTTTAAATTTAAATTAAAAAAGATTTAAGTATTCAACTAACAAATATTTATTACATGATATTCTGTGAAAATTACACATAATAAAAATTATAATATTAAATAATTTAAATTAAGAAACACAAAAACAAATAAAAAATTGATTAATAGCCGGAAAAGCTAACAATAAATACAACTTGTTAAAAACATATAAAAAGTACTAACTAGTCAAGTTTGATAAAAATTTAATTATTTAAAAATATGCAATTGTCTTTAGAAACACAAATTTCACTTATATAATTTTATTATTATATATCATTTTACATTTAACAACTAATTTATTTATTAACTACTAGGTAGTTCAACAAACTAGTTTTACCAAACATAACTAAATTTAAATATATTTTGCTTATCTTTGTGTTTTTAATAGGCTATATATTTGTGTGAGGTATATAAATGGGATAAAAAGATTCCTTTAATTTTATCTTAAAAACTTTCAGGTCTATCTGCAGTAAATTTTGCATCTACAGATATATAGTAGACACAACCTCTTGTATGTTTGAACACTTACAAATCCTTTTGACCCTGAATTATTTTCAACAAATACAAAAAGGGTTGTTGTTGAAATTTGAATAGGGAATCTAATTTTTAAAAAGGTGTTATCCAAAAGAGGCACGAATCAAATGGACAATGAATTTGAAAAGGGTCCGTCAGGGAAAAGCATCAAACAAACACACGTTTGGAATATGTGTACTCCAAGATCCTATATATTTAATTTATTTATAAATATAATATATCTGAGATCTTGGTTATGCATTACCTCATTCTTAAGACACAGCAAAGTTTTCATATAGATATTTAGCTATTCAACAATTAAAAATTGAAACCTTGTTTACATTCAATGATATCATCCACAAGTTTCAGAGGAAAGACATCCCAGGTTTATATTCCAATATACTATTGTTTCAGCTATAGTAAATTTTAACCTTCTTTTCAAGTAAAAAAGACTGCAACAGTTTGTAGAAGAGATGATGGAACAAGATGCTATGGAATAATTCTTTGACTTTTTTTTGGGTTAATGATGAAGTTATCTTCATTTTATACAGTTTATAGGCACACCCTGTTATATAATTGCTAGTGACTTTTCTATCACTCTCTTTAAGAGAGTCAACCATGAATTGTCATTCTATAATTATGTCAGTAGACTTTACACTATTTCATTAATTACACCACCCATGTTCATACTTGGATGGTAAGAAGGAAAAGATGTACTGAACAAGAGGGTATGGTAAGGAACAAATTCCACCACTCAATTAAATATTACCCTATAAAAATGAATAATGATTTGATGAGGGAGAAAACCATAGAGAATGAAGAATGAGGAAGTATGATTATAATGAGGGTGTGAAGAGGAGGAAAAAGAGTGAGTGGGAAAGTGGGACCTGAGAGGATGTAAAAGGAGAGAGCCCACAGTGCAGGAAAAGAGAAGGGAGGGCGCACGAGGGTCAGAGTCAGACTGAGGGCCAGAGGAGCACCTTGGTTGCTTCCCACAACTCATTTTTTTCTTCTCATTACGATTCTTGCTGTCTCCTCTTATGACCCCACTCCCTTCACTAATCCCCATCCACCCTACTATCCTACCTATTCCTATTCCTACCCCTACTCTGTTACAACATGCAAAGAGTTGTGTTGTGGTAAATAATAAATAATGGCAAGGTAAAATGGTATGGTATGATTACTTCTGTGTCTAGTATGACAGGAGAGTAAGGTAATTCATGTGGTTGGGTTGTGAGGGACCCAACTTCAACTTGATGCAGTGAGGTTTTTTTTTTATGGAGATCTATCTAACACATGTTTGAGTTGGTCCTAGGTAAGGTTAATCATATTCCTCACTAGCTTCAGAGTGGAGGAGGAGTAGGGGCTCAGCCATAAACCTAGCTAGAGATATACTTTCCTCCTAAAGTGTAGTTGCTCACTTTTCCTTGCTATTTTCTTCTTCAACTCCTATTTCATGGCTTCAAAAATTTTGCAACAGGATTTTGTGAGGAAACTTCCTTGAAGTTTCAGAGTGAAAAAACAGGTTCGCTATCAATATGTGGATGTGGGGGGAGGAACAGAATTTCTCTTTTAGATAGATAAGAAGAAAAAGGAAATGGTTATGCTAATGATTTGAGAAAGCAACCACACGTAAAGTTTGTTTCATGCTGAGTCATGATTTCACCTACGTAAAATCGAATCAAACCTAATAACTTTGTTGCCGTGACTTCACCACATCTTGTTGTTTTGTGAGCCAGCCTTAGTGGTGGTTATTATTGAGCACCTACGATACTACTATTAGGTAACGAAAAGTTCATTAGTTAATTCAAACTTAGACGCATGTGTTAGAGTTTTATTTGTTGGCCGGATCGAAACATTTTAAGCATAGAAGACGGTGTGGGATTTGAGGACACAGAATATTATAGAAAAAGTGGAAGTTAAAAAAGGGAATGGCGATGGAACCGAGAAAAAATAAAATAAAATTGAGGCTTGATCTTGTCTGGTGTTTCCTTAGCACGAGGACCATTGTCTGAAAATTGACTAATCATGGGTATTGGATTTTGAAGGTGTGGGTTGCATGACAATTTATGCATAAACAACTCATCTATGCTCTACTGTATTAAACTCTTCTTCGGTTTTGAACCTCTTCTGAGTCCTGCTATGCTAACCACCCTGTATCACCACACAAGCATCAAACGTTTTTAACTTGAGTTCTTTTTTTCACATCATTTGTAAGCTTGGCAGGTCCAGATGAAGGAAATTAAATAAAGACAATAAATGTATTTCTGCAGACACGTGCAATGGTTTCACCGCAAATTGAAGTTGAGACAAACATCATATCAAGTTAGTTTCCAATTAGTTACTACTTTATGCATCGTCCGTGAGAACTATGCATAAAATAAGCAAAAGTTAGGAACAGTAATTAATTACATTGGTACTCACCTACCACCTGAGATCTCTGAGTATATGTGGTAAAGTTAGTTTATACACCAATCTGGGCAGATGAAATATAAAGACATGGTTCTATGCAAACAAAGAAACCAACAACATTAAACTGATTGTGGAATCCGATCTCCTGGATCATTGCAACAATCAGTGAAAGCCCCTTTTTCCTCATTTGAAACTGAAGAAGATAAAACAAAATTACTCTCAAAATTTGAAGGAGAAAGATTGTGATGGATATGAGCTTAAGCTCCCAATGAGCCAATTAAACCTCCAACATTGTAACATATATGCAAGTTTGAGAGGCTCTTGACACATGAAAAAGAAGATCTACTCAATAGTAGTTGCGAAAGTTGAAACAGATCTAATCTCTTTCACATGTTAGCTGGACGTAATTACACAGAATGCAATAATAATCCTATTAGAAAAAGTAACAATTTGCAGTGTGACATAGTAGTAATAGTACCCTCTTTATGTTACAATGATAGAGAAAGGGATGGATGATACTGTGGCAGGCCTTGGTATTATTATGTCTCACCACGCTCATGCCAACACAAAAGCATGGCGATGCAGCGGCGAAGAATGTAGAATTTGGCACGCTGCTTCTTGACCAAGTGACTGCACTTTTGGCCAAAAGACTTGCAAGGGTCACAAGTTTCTTGTTGTTGTTGCTGCTGCTGCTGCAGCTGAATATTTTGGCTTGTGTTGCTTTCCTTCACTGCCATGAATGATTTTCTTCTGGCAAGTAGTGTACTGATCCTGATTTGGCACCATAAAGCAGTAAATATAGTGGTGGAAACATGGTAGCTACGGCTTCCACTAGGTATTTATATAGCAGAGTAGACATCTATTTGGGCAGGATAGGAAGCTAGTAATTCTGGGTCTTCTAGATCAAGTATGGACTGTTACTATTACAAAACCACCAGTTGTCAGAAGCATATGAAAATAGAATGGGCCAAGGTTGCTACATATTTTACCCTCCTCCAATCTCAACATTTTTATTATTGTTTGGGAGGGACCTATAGGGATAAAGCTAAAAGGAGCAGAAATTAACTAAGTGATTATTCTCCTGCATAAGTTTTTGAAGTATTTTTTATTCTATGTAAATTTTAGATATGATACAAAACAAGAATGTGATGTTAAAAATTGGAAAGTAATAATAATAAGAAGAATAAGTACTAACACACTTGCCTACTGGGAAGGATACAACTACTGGTCCAGGCTATGTGTATGCCTCATATATGCAATAAGACAGACAGAGCTAGCGGAAACGACCCATCTATAGTGCCTATGAGGACCCTAAGGATTGTTTTTTGTTCTTAAAATCTTGTGAATGTAAGCATAATAGAGGTTATCTTTTCTTCTTGTTTCAATGTTGTTTGTGGAAATTGTGACATGAAATTTCCTTCATCAAGGATACATATGTAATGTCCGGGTCATTGCTCACACTTGCTACATCATGTCTAAGGCGTGCACAACTATTCACATTTTGGCATTTCCAGATTCCTTTCTTTTTCTTCTACTAACTTCTACTGCCAAGAGAACATAAAGTGAAAAGGGTGCAAGTTTGACGTTTGATGAACTTAATTATAGCTTCATTTGGGTCACCATGTTCCTTTTCGTGCCTGCAGTGTACCCTTAAAATGATATCATAAAGCAAAATTTGAAGGGATTGGTGAATGTTGACAGCTTTGTAGCTATACTTGAATCATCCGATTTACTATTTTTGCTAAAGAGATTATGAGATTGGACTTAGACAATAAAGTTAGATGCAGAAGTTGAGAGGTTAACATTTAATTAAGCAGAGGTCCACTTCACCGGACCTATCTTGTGTTAAGCCTATCTTGGATCACTTTTTTGTGTTGGAAGATACCTTTTTCTATGAGAAGTCTTCATCTAACGTAATCTAACTCAATTAAACTTTATGATCACCGTCACCCTTTCAAAAAGATTTATACATTTCCGTTTTAAGGATGTAAAATAAGTCCTAGTTCTGGAGAAAGATACAAGAAAATAAACCAAGTAGTGCTATTTGCAAGGCCACTTCTACATTTCCTTGCACATGCATAATTTTGTCGTTTAAGTGTCTCTAATGTGTCACTCACATGTCCTATATCATATCAAATTAATCCCTTTGTTTTGAAATAAAAGAAATATCACATATTTTTCAACAAAAAAGTAAACTTTCTAAAGCATGTGTGTGGTTCTGATTAATTCAAGTACATATATGTCAATGACTCAAAATTAGTCTTATTAAAATCAACTTTTCCAGGCTCTAAATCAATCAGGCCCTTAATAATTAATTCGTGTTGATCTGCATGTGCTGATAAAAAAAATATGATTTATCAGTAACTGGCAAATTGCTTTTATAAAAAGAAAATACTGTTTTTCTGAAGCTTGTTTTTTTAATGACAGTAACAAAATTTAAACTTAAAATCAGATAAACTGCCTAACCCCACCACAAGAAGTGGCGTGTAAAAAGCTGGTTAGTATAACGTTGGATTGAAAAGATATGCAACCACATCCCTTCTCCCACAAATTTGCAAGAGGAAACTTAACTGGTACCAAATATTTGAACAAATTTCTATACAAATACTTCTAAAAGATAAAAAAAAATGAATTTTTTTTTTTTTTGTATAAACTAAACTTGTCTCTTTTGTGTTAAGTTATAAATAAATATTTTAAAAGAATTAATTCAAAAAACTTTTAAAAATCAACATGCATATAAACTAATCTTAATTTATGAAAATGTTAAATTAAATTATTTTTTTCTTTGAAAATCCTTTCGGAAGAAATTTGTAGTAGACTCTTAACGATTAATTGATTTGCATAAATGAATTTGATGACACATCGATTATCTAAATTATTTTACTCATAACTTATATTGAAATGTTTTATATGCTACAACTTATATTGGTCAGTATGAGCTCCCTCTCCTGTGTAAGATAACTTAGTTCGTTCCAGTGCAATATAGATACCTCTTCATTTATAAGCAAATATAAAAATTCAGTGAGATTCCACCAATATACTATAGCAGTTTAAATCAAAATATGTTTTTTTTTTCATTCGCATTGATTTGGCTTCTCAATTTTTACAAACTGCACAAGCTTTTTTCTTCATCCCCAAATAGTTACCCGGTTCATCCTGAATTAGCACGGTCTCGGCTTTCTCTTCAAAAGCTTGATCTAGTCATTGCTTTTGAACTTGGCCAGAAAAAATTGTCACAGAGAAGTAAGATGAAGTGCCATAATCTTGGTGTCTACTTATCTATATAAGCAAGTCTATGTATGAGTCAAGTCCTTGACTTTCAAGACAGTCCTTGAGCTTGGACAATGCTCGGCTCTCCAACTGTCGGACCCTTTCCTTGGTCAAACCAAACACCTTGCCAATATCTGACAACGTTTTTTCCTTGCCATCCTCAATACCAAATCTTAGCCTGAGTATGCTCTTTTCTTTAGGGCTTAACATATTTAGGAGGTTGTGCACATGCCTCCTCATTAGCTGTTTTGAAACACACACATCTGGGATCTCAATTGCCGAGTCTGCAGTAATCTCCTGCAATCGTAATAAAATTGGGATCAATTTAGAACATTCATATTATTATGTTGCTCAAGAACGGAAGAGGGCCTATTCTGACCATACCCAACCCTCCAAAATTAGGAGACCAGCCTAACAGAAATTTACACCAAAGCAGTACGACAATACTTAATTCAATGCGGGAAAGGATTGCAGGACACTAGCACACAAGCTCAAATCAAATATAGGGAACACATGAAAAAGATTGTGTAATATTCCCAACCATGGCCAAAAATTACTAGCCACTTCAATCAATACTAGGGAATTTTAGACTGTCAGTGGTCTCTATGAGTCAACAAAGAAAGCATATAGCGGGGATTAACTTTAATATGCGACCAAATAGAGTTTAGTGACTTAGAGTCTAGTCACTATTTCCGATGTACTCTCTCCATTCTTAAATATAATACATTTTTTTTTTATTTTTGTCCCTTTCTACAAGACATATTTCACATTGTCCTTTACATTAATGAATTCTTTTACAAAAATATTCTTCACTATTTTAGTACATAAATAATAATGTCATTGTCTCTCTCTCTCTCCAATGAATATTAGAGAAATAAGAGTTTTTTTTTTTTAAATTAAAACTTCACTACTATTATTCTATATCCATACGTTAACTATTTAAGGGTAGTTGGATAAAAATTACAATTACAAACAAATTTAATGTTACTAACTAAATTAACCAACTTTTTTTTAATATGTTAATCAGTTAGAAGTACCTCATATTTAGGGACGGATGGTTATTTAGTTGGGGATGATTGTGGTTTCTAGAATGTCTTGTTCAGTCCGAGGATCAACCTCAAAACAAACCAAATTTCACAGTTCACGACAAAAACCATAATTCATTGGTATTCCAAATTCTACTAATAAATATATAATGCACATATGGCATTATATGAGAAACATATTTAAGATAATGCATGAAGTCATTACATTATTGTTGGAGTGAGACCTACGATTTCCTTAGCACCACAATAAAACCCTTCCTTTAGCTTCTGCTGCTGAGTCATTTCCATCACACTCAACAGAATGCAATAACTATGCAAGTTTGAAATTGTGCACACAATCAGTTACATTTTCATTTTGATTTTCTTTGCAGTTTGATTTCTGCCAATTTGTTTATACAGTTATCAGCATAGGCAAAAGACTTGATACATTGCCAATTTAAAATGGGAAGCTTAATAAGCATCAGCTGTTCTAAAGAATCATCATAACAATGTAGAACTTTTCTTTTAACTGTTTTTAAATTTTAGATCTAATAAATCATATCACAGTGGAGAAAAACAAATTTACTTAATGCCCTACCTGGAAAGTTGTCTCTTGGTCCGCCCACACACTTTGCTGCATGGAAATTGGATTTCTTGAAGTAAATAGTAAATTTTCCAACTTGTCTACTGTAATTCCCACCCTTCTTGCTAATTCTTCTTTGGATGGGTGAATGTTTCCCTCCTGAATGAATGATTTCTTTGCTTCTAGGACCTTGCCCAAAAGTCTATATAAATTCTCCTGATCAAACAATCATTCCATGTTGCATAAATAGAATTGTTGCTTGTTATACAGATGATATATTATTAAAGAGTCAATGCATGCAAAAGTAACAGTATTTTGTTATTAGTCAACATGCAACAATTTCAATAATAACAACGCTACAGGAGTTAGGTTAAATTTGGCTAACTAGATTATAAAGAAATATGCAAATTGTTTTTACCGGCACACGGATTGTCCTGGAATGTAGAAATATTGCCCTCCTTATTGAATGCCTTATCCACCAGTATGCGTAAGTACCAAACCGGCAACCACCTCCAGGTTTAAACTTGTCAATGCTCTTCAAAAGACCCGTACTTCCCTCCTATAATATCATCAGGAAAGGAATGTCAAGATGTAGTGGCTAATTATGTATTAAGGTAATGATTGCAACATTTCTCAAAAGAAATAATAGATATCCTTTTAGCCAAATCAAATTTTACCCATTTGCAGCTCGAACTTTAACCAAATATTTATTTATGGTATTTCTGTTCAATATAATGCCGAACCATACATGCCAAACTAAGTATTAAGAATTAACAATAACTTCACAACAGTTAAGAAATAAAAGCTTTGGTAGTGGGGAATGTGAAGACTTTTAATTCCTTGGAGGCTACCTGTAATAAGTCCTGAAGGTTGAGACCACGTCCCTGATAATATTTAGCAATGTGAACTACCATGCGCATATTGGCATGAAACAGTTTTTCTTTGCTTCTGTTAGCACAATGAAGTTGTGTCTGCAGGGCACAACAACTAAGGCCCAATACATCAGCCCATTCAGCTAAAGTTGGTTCCCGCCTTATCTGAGATTGAAGCCTGATCTTTACTTCTTCCAATCTTGATAAATCCTGTTATACATTCCACGTTATGGCTAAAGATCCACCATAGAACATACCATGGATTTAAAAAAGATATGGAGTTTCGAGTGACACCTGAAGCTGAGTAATCAATTGAGACTCTTCTTCACGGGTCAAAAGTTGCCTTGATTCAGGATCCGACAAGAACATGCGCAGGGGGTCGTTTTGATCAAATCCTTCATTTAATTTCTTTTCTAAACGTAACTTTCTCTGTACATAAGATTTTCTTTGAAGGAAACTTTCTTCATCAAGAAGCTTTGACTTTGATGTTTTTCTCTGTTTAGATCGTCTTTCTATAATCCGTGTTGACCTCACAATTTTATTCCTTTTTAGTGAATCGACACCCAAACTTGTGGAGGCCAAACTGAATGGCATACTTTAGGCATTATTCTCAAAAGGATATTATCCTATAAACAGAATAAACAAATTAAGGATGTCAACGACCACGAGAAAGATAGAACTAACCCAAAAGAAAGTGGATCAACATCATCGTCATCAACTTCAACTGATGAGGCTGCTTGCTTTGAGGCTGACAAAGCTTGCTGAGCAAGAGAAACCGCATTTCTTGGCAGACCATCTGCAGGCCTCTCTGAATCATTATCAACAGGCTGAAGAGTCAAAGAAGCAGCAATTCCTCTAGTTGGATAACAAGTCAATCTGCAATAGACCACCATACATGCACACTTTAAGGAGACAACCTTGGATAGCAAAGACTTAGCAATTACAACAGATGAAATTAACATGAGGTTGCAATTCAATTTATCTTACAAGTTCTGTAAATGAGAACGGAGATGCAACTGGTGAACAAAATCATGCACTAACGGATCAGGATTGCCTGTGTTACTTTTTTCTTGAACTGAGGTCATATCCATCTGCCTTGTATTTAATGTTGCCTTCAATAAAAACAAATGGGTGATGAATTAATTGTTAACATGTGCGAAAAAAGGGATCATTACATCCAACAAAACTAAAAGCCACTCTAAGAAGACAAGTAAGACTATGATGCACATAAATTATACTTGCATTTAGATATGATACATATCCATTAAGGCGATACTATAATTCCAAAAATATACAGAATTCGATGTGTAAGATACATGTATATGCACAAAAATTCATAAAACATAATAAATATATAATAGCAATCCAACAAATCCAAACTAAGAACATACTAGTTGGATGATATTGAAAACAAAATAAAACTTGTTAGTGAAAATTCCAGGTTGACTAGAGGTATAACCAAGTTACAATATATAAGCGTATGAACCTCCTTACAAGCCTATTTTGTGAGAATTAGTTAGGCTTAATGTTTACTTTTTAAGACTTAGAAGTCATAAATCATTCCTACTGTTTACAAGTAGAAATAGTATGATTTGTTGAGATCATCAACAAAGAGAAAGTTTTCATTTTATACTCAACAAGGGGCAATGCTTTCATGTTTCTATATAATAAACGCTTCTATGTCTTATATGTGGCTATTTAGATCTTCTTAACTTTCTTTCAAGGCTTGGATACTTCAGGAATCGATGATATAACCAACAATATTGATATTAGATAAATACCGTATGTGGATGTCTAAAGCATATGAAGTGTTAGCATTTTATAAAACACTCTTATTATTAGTCTGTTTATATAAATTTCTCTACAAGAATTATTAGGAGAAGAAAATAAGAAAAAATGAAAAAAGAATCTCAAGTTAAAATTAATTTATACATAGTCAATTTCTAAAATTCTTTTATGTTAATTCTCTAAAAAGTTCATTTTTAACTTGTACACTAGTTTATTTTAGCTTATAAAGAAACTTTTTTCATTTCTTATTTTCTTCTATAAACAGATAAACAAGCCCAAGAATGAAGAAATTGGTATATATAAAAAAATTGAACCTCCTTATTATTCACGTGCAGTAGGGGCCTATACTCCTCACGCTGTTCTTGTAAGAGGACAGAGGTAGGAAAATGCCGAGCTGTAGAACTAGAAGACCAGGATGCAACTGCTGGAGCAGCTTGTTCATGAAGCATCATAACTGCACACAGTTTTCAACTAAATGAAATTTCACAAAACGGCAGAACGAGAAAATTATCTTAGCAGGCATAAATCCTCTAAAACCCTCAATTTAAACCATCTCAAGAAACAGCTTGCGGGGAAAAATTTTGAAAAACACAGGCATTTGTGAATTGAATATCTTAGGGACACAAAATCATTCAATTTTCAATTACGATATGTAAAATTTAATAAAATAAAATGAATGGAGCAGTTGAAATAAGGTTACCTGAAGGCGAAGAAGATGAAGGAAACGGTGGAGAGGAAGAGAACATGGTTTTAGATACACTCAACTACTTTCTTCTCTTCTCCGTTTGTATGAACTGTGTCTCCAATTTCCAGTTTCTATGGAGGAATTGCAATTGCAATAGATAATGTTAACATAGTTAAAATATCTCTAAGCCCCTTTTTCTTTTCTAGTTTTCTGCTCTGTTGCTCCTGCTGCTGCTATTGTTATTATTCCTAACCTCAAGTTTCGGTGTGGGGCAATCTCGCGAAGGAAATTTTTTAAGCCCAATTTTTCATGGCGATTTCTTCCTACACCCCATATTTTTAAATTTTTAAAAAATATTGATTTTATATTCTACAATTTATAATAAAAAGTTGTATTACATTTTGGAATACAAATTCTTCTATGGAATTAATTTTTAAAAAATAAAATGAATACTCAAAGTTAAACTTCGCTTATGAAACTTTTGTAAACAAGTTTTAAAATATTTAATTTACATATACATTTCACGTATTATTTTCCATCTACTTACTTAATTTATAACTTACTTTAGCATGCGATATTAAGTGCTTCAACAACAACAAAAATATCGATTTTATAAAATTAAATTAAAAAATATATATTTTCACTTCATGGTATTAAATCTATTTAAAGTTGTTGAGTCTATAACTATAAATAAAAGCAAACTTCATTTTATGAATCTCGATTTTGATTTTTCTCGATTTTGATTTTGTAAGATTGAGTTTTCTTAATTTCAACTCTTAATTACTAAGAATGTATTTAGAAAAATTATCCCAAGCTTTTCAAAGTTGATTTTAAAATGATTTTTTAAAATAATTAATTTATTTGAAAATCAACTTTGCAACGCAGGCCTAATGAAGAAGGAAACACTTATATAAAGCAACCATTACTTTAATGTATAATCCTTTACGTATAAAGTTTAGTTTCTTCCCCAAAGCATCCGAAATGTGAGTGGAATGCAACTGTGTCAGGTGAACAGATCCAAATCTATCAGTATAATTAATAAAAGAGGCAAATGAAATTAATTATAAAAAATAACCAGCTAAAATATGGGGATATAAATTCATTCCTGAACAAGGAAAATTGTACAGGTTCAAAATGGGTCAGCTAAGACTCTAATGCTTGCTGCCAAAGCTCCACCACCTTTTCTTCTTTCTAGACTCATTTGATGTTATATCTGGATCACCATGCAAAAATATACACAGGATTAGCCAACCAATAACCAATATTTTTGGCAAATAAATAAACATCCAAAAGGACCCTATAAAATTAAATTTTAATATGCAGTGTTCAAATCCTACAAACTATCAACACAGTGAATTTTTTAGAACATTTTTCATAGGTTATTTTTTCTGCTCCTAAAGAAAAAAAACTCTTATAAAGTGATATTAAGTCTATTTGATGAAAATTTCTCCATGAGCATTGTTAAAAGAGGAAAAAAAAAACAAAATTAAATCATTTTTTTCATAAACTAAAATTAACTTATTCAAAAGTTTAAATATAGTATTTTGGAGAATATAATACACAATAGCTTTTATAAATTAGTCTATGTATGCACAAGTTAATTTTAGTTTTTAAAGAAGTTAATTGTATTTTTTCTTTTATAAGCGTTTGTTGAAAAGTTTCTTCAAACATGTCGTCATCATATATACATACACGTGGAGGAGTATCCAACCTTAAATTTGATTAAGGTAGTCGGAGTAAATATTTTCAAACATTCAATGTACCAAGTATCTATTATAACAACTCCAATAAAGTGTTCAAATAATTTCAGAGCTTGTTTAAGAAATGCAAAATTTGAAAAATACCTCCTTGGGGATAAATCGAGTTGTAGTGTACCTCTGCCCAGAAACTCAGGAAAATCACTGCAACAAAACGGACAAATTACTCAAGTTGTCCATATGATGAAACTGAAACAACTATCTTAAAATAATTAATTCCCAAAGAAAAATGCAAAAACTATAATGACACACCACAAAAAATAATTATCACAACTCACGAGTAGGAAAAATTATTTGAACAATCATCTTTAAGATTTCCAACACAATAGAAAAATCAATATTTAAAAAGAAAAAAAAAAAAAGTAGTAGCAGAGGAAAAAACCAATCTCCACTTGACCTGATCAAGTAGAAAAATTGACAAGGACTGAAAATGATAAGATGAATCCTCTCCCCAGACTCATCATAAAGAAAACCAACCTCCTTTTGGGTTCTCAAAATGAGGAAGTATCTCTATGCAACAGGTGTCCTTGAAAGAAGTCATCACAAATATTCTCACACCATACTGAAGGGAAAAGAAAAAAGAAAATCAAATATATTAATACAAGTAAAAAGGCACATAATTTCATAGCCAATTCCAAATACTATTCTAAAATTTGCAATGACAATGTCTCCATAAACAAAATGTAATTCATGAAAAATTAAAAATGGAGAGAAGATTAACAAACTTTACCCATAAGAACATCCAACAAATGATTCATTTTATAAGCAGATACAGTTGCTAGGTTGTCCATAACCAAATTCAATCATCTACTTCTCAAGAAAAATTAAAAATGATGACTGTAACAAAATAATGGTAAAGCATAACCATCAATAAATTATTTCTATATGTTTGAGAAAACATTTTGTCTTTGAGCAGAGAATTGAATAATAACCAGAGCAGAGAAGAGGAGTAATACCGAATCTGCAGCTGCTTGGAGAGTAACATGATCACCCCATTCGCCATTCCTAGTTCCATTTATGATGAAAGCAAAAGGGAGTGTCAGTTAACAAAACAAAAACTACTCACTTGTTCGTGAGCGCATGCATGCATACACACATATAGAGAGAGATTATTACTTAGACATCTTGTCCAAATAATCATCATATTCCATGGGAACATATCCATCATAAATCTCTGGATTAGATTTAAGCTGGTTAAAAACACAACTGAAGTAAGAATCCGAGAATAATTGCACAAAATCGTTAGGAGATATTATAAGCCAGATAAGCATAAAAGAAAAAAAGAAAGAAAGCAACAAACCTGATTCACAACTTGTCGTCTCACAAACTTGTGGTGATCAGGTGCGTGATACAATTGATCAGACAGTGCTCGAAACTAGAGAGGAAGAATCATTAAAGAAATTACATGAAAACTACTCTAAATATTGTTAAGGCAGAAAAATATAAATTGTTGTTATGTTATTAGGAAAGTTTTGGAGGTAGGTTGAACAAGCAGTTATGTACAGAGCATAACTTATTGGGCTTTGCCTGCTTAAAATCTGAGGCTCTGTGCTTGCGAATTACTAAGGTAGAAATGAAAAATGAGGATGATTAAGAATAGAAGACCCAGAAACCTCCAAAAAATGACTTCAGAAATGGAAAACTAACCCGTCTTGAAAACTGATACTCAGAACAATGTCCTAATCACATAAAAATAATTTATATTTCTCAATAAGTACATTCTAAAACAAATGAAATCTACTCTGGCTAATGGATTCTCAGAACATTAGAATCGAATGAATATGAGACGTAACACACCTGACAATTACCGTCACCTTGTACTTTGTGCTCCACAAAGTCATATAACTGCAATCTGTTTGAAATTTTGACAGCTTAGTTTGGCATGTCAAAAATACATCAGATAAATAAATGTATGCAATCACTAATTGTTTAACCAGTAACTTATTTACAAATTTAAAAACAACAAAACAATATGAAATGAAGCCCGTATGTGAAAATAGCTAAAGCTTTAATGATAGAAAGAAGCAAAAGTGGCACATGACATGACGACAGAAAACAAAGAAAATAGTGAATACTCAGTTACACATTTTAGCAATTATATTAAGTTTTTGTGACTAATACCTATCCAGAAGCCTTTGATGATCTGAAGTTGCTTCGTCAATTGAAGGAATTTCACCATTAATTTTTGGAACATGCTAAACAAGAAAACGAAGGCATCTTAAGCACCGCATTCAAATACAAAAGTCTCACAACTGATCCAGAGAAATGAACTTTCTTAAAATCATACTACAAGTGAAAGGCAGTAGGTTGACAATGAAGGGATAAAATTCATCATTAAAAAAAAAAAAAAGATACAACTTTTAAAACTGAGTGATTGTGATACGACATTGTTAGAAAACTAGATAAATTCAGCATCTATTTTGTTCTACTGAATAGACCACTCTATGGTAGATGACTTAACCCAGAAGTTGCTTCACTCATCAATTAGAATGAAAAATAGTGGACCAGAAAGAAAATCACTAGAAGTTGACAGAAGTATAACACGGTGAATGAGCTTCTTAGTACCTAAATGAGCATTAAAAGGCATAAATATATCTATTCATTGCTTCAATAGCTGATCCAAAAAGGAATCTACAGAAACAAAGGAGGCTTAACATACAGGAATCGGTATCATTTGACTCAATCTCCTCCCAACTTCATCATCAAGTGGATAATTGTCAGTTAGCTCTAATGAATATTCCTCTGTTTCACAAGGACTAGAACATGAACTAGAGGGTTCTCCATCACCAACTCCTTCTTGGGCATAATCATGATCTGCATCTGCAAAATATTTAATTGAATAACCAATACCCAGTAAAAAAAATTCAAATATACCCAAGAAAAATCAGTTTACATCTTTAATGATACCTCCTGAACAGTAGTTCATCATTGAAGAGTTATGCCAATCATATGCAGGCTGAGTCTCAGGAACATGGAACTGTTGTTCACCTTCCTGTAAATATCCTGAAGATTCAGCAATCTCTAGCTGTGAAAACTCTTCTTGAAGTGTACGGGCAATGATCTCATCATTCTCTACATGGTTACATTCATTATCATAATGGCTATGGAAGTAGTGTCCATTATAGATATCTCCAGTATCATGTTGAATTATGTGGCCATAGTATCCAGGACTATAAGCAGGGTCACCATCAAGGAGATTAAGACCCCACTGAAAAACATCTGAATGCTCATATAAAACCATCTCTAAACATTAATCATGACAAGGAACCAAAAGCCTTCTTCTGACAAAGTTGAATAGATTCCAAACCAGAAAGAACCCACCTATACAAATAAGCTTAGATAAAGAGATTGGAGAGTGACATATATAACAAATACAATCACATACAGCTAATTAGGAAGAAATCATAATATACGGAATACAATTATCACTACCAGAGCAGATACAACTTTTCAAAGTTTAACATTAAGGACCTAAATTGAAATGTGTAGATGCAAATTGAGGATGTAAATTCTCATATATAGGAGAAAGATAACCAGTAAAAAATGAACTGTAACTTGAAACTTGTCTTTTGGATTTATTCAATCCAATAACAGAACTGATCATATTTTAACATATACATTTTATCAAATAAACAAGCATACCCTATATCCGGTACACCATACATGAAAATTTAAAATTCAAAAATTTAATAGACATTAAAATCTCCCTCTACAACCTTTCATAGAAGTAGTGAAGAAAAAAGTTAAGCTAATCATGCAATAACCAAGAAACTATACAATATTCCCCTTATAAAAAAAAACCCAAGTGCAAGCTTTCTCCACGTTAAACTCCAATAGTAATATACAATCCCACAAGGACACCTTACCAGACATTGGTCAAAAAGAAGTTAACTAATTGGAAACGTTCATAAAAGTACTATAAAACTATATGTGATATTCGCTTTCAACTTTCAACTTTGAACACTACCCAATATCATTACATCATCAAACGGAAAGCTCGTCCACTTTGTTCTCCTTTTCAATTGAACGAATCAAAATGCGCCTCCTCCGAGGATCTTATGAGTCACAAATAAAAAATCACAGCACAAAAGTATAAACATCCTTCCATATTCTTCATTCATTATTGTGAGATCAAACGACTATTACCCTACACCTTGAGATTACAGCTTACACCAATCTAAAACCAAACAAGCCCAAGTATGTTCCAGGCCAAGTAATCCAATCCAATAACATGCAGAGAAGGAAACATTGAAAAATAGAGTAACTAGAAATTGAACAGCAGAATGGAAGTGAGTGATGAAAAAGAAGAGAGATAAGAAGTTCCCCACCTTCGATTCAGCGCCAACTGAATTGAGAAAGCGCAGAGAAGAAGAAAGGAAAAAGGGGTTGTTGAGGTGAAATCACTGTTCACATAGGGAAGGTACAATAGCAATAGATGAAGACGATGGATGCATTGAATTGAATGAATATTTATGATACGAAGAGGGAAAAATATATAGAAATTAATTAAATAAATAAAGGCGCACTTCAATTCACGCGTGACGCGCTTGTATACGAACACGTTCGTGTATTACTTAGGTTGTGTTTAATTGTACTACTGTTCCTATTTTTTTGTGTTTTTTGTTTTGATCACAACCATGATCCTCGATCCTGAAAATCTCCGAAGCTCATGCTCTTCGTGTGTCGGGGATCTTGGGGTAATTTTTGTACTAATGACCGTTGATTAAGGGGTGGGGTTGGGTTTGGATCTAATCTGAGACTGGAGAAAGAAAATGACGGTTCAGATCTGTTGCTCAGTGAAGAAGACAGAGAATCAACGTCACTGATTGGTGCAGCATTCTCGTAAATTTGTTTTTAAATAAATTAATAGACTTTTCATTTTCTTTTTCTTTTCTTTTCTTTTCTTTTCTTTTCTTTTCCTTCTCTTCTAAAAGTTCAGTTTTCCCATTGGGATGCCCAAAATACCTATTCTTCGTAAAAACTAATCTCCAAAGAGAAAGTGAAAACATTTTATTCATAATATAATTAAATACACTAAATTTTACCCCAATGATTTCTTCATGTACATTTGTTTATTCACTAATGCTCCTAGTTTATTTTGTACATAAATAATTTATAGTATCTTTAGGAATTTTTGGGAGAAAAAAAAAAGGAGGGAATTGAGGAAGAGTTGCTTTCACTTGAAGCTTTTCAGCAAATTAAATTATTATTTTGAAATTGTTTGAGAATGAGGACCCAACAGCATATATTCAGTACGAGATGACGCACACACATTTTATCATAAATAAAAATAAAATAGAAAACGATGTTGACAGGAATATGACACCATTTTGTATTATAGTACATGAATTTATTTTAATTTCTGTGTACTAAAATTGTACCCATGGCCATTTTTCTTACCAAAATAACACCAGATGGTTAAGAGTGAGCAAGTCAGAGTCTGGTCAATAATGGCAATGGATCAGGATTTTAGAGAGTTTTATAACTTTTTCATATATTTAATCAAAAAAATTAAATGATATAAACAATAATTAAGATTCTTATTTTTTTAAAACAATTTATTTAACAGTATTTAATTAATATTTTTTTGTAGTTTATAAAAAGTTCAATGAATTCTTTTTAAACATGGACGATTAAGTTTACATTAATTACTTTTATTAAGATGTATGACTATCATAATTATTCAAACAATTTCATTAAAATAATATTTGTTGTTGGTCAAACTTTTTTTTATCATAAAACATAACTTATTCTTTTTTAAAAATATAATATAAACATTTGCTTTGTTAAATTTATTCAGTATTATTATTAGATAATAAAAGTCATAATATTTAACCTATTCTTCATATTCAATATTACGAATGATGATGCATAAAGGATGAGTATGCAAAGATATAATACTATGCATTTTTTTAAAAAAAATCCATTGTTTTTTTCCTTACTTAATGTTTTCTGAAAACTCAGTTTTTTACTCTTAAATTTTATGAATTTATAAAAAAAAAAAAAATCTTCTAAAACCTTATCACATGGATTTCATTAGAATTCAAAACTATACACTATAACAAATAATGATGGTAGAGTTTAAAAAATAGCAACACAAAGAGTAAAAAAGAGACTGTATATGGGATCAGTGTGAGCTTAGTGTCCCAATAGAAATGGAAGTTAATGTTTTGGTGGCTATGCATTAGAGACGACCTCCAATGGAACACAAATTTACAAGATAGTGTTGACTAAGCCTACATAAAAAAAATATTATTTAACTATAGCTTAGGTTTAAGGGACACTAAAATGGTTATAAAAATAAATAATTAGTAAGAATTAAATTTTAAGTTTTTCCTACCACTTATATACTATGAGATGACTCTGTTATTATATTAAGAAGTGGACTTTTTAAGCCTAACTCAATCTCATAAAACTAGCTTATAAGGTGAGGTTTACACTCACTTATATACTATGAAATGTCCTAATATCTAGTCCATGTAGGATCTCCAACAATAATTAAACTTAGAGTCACCATTGGAAATACTACGTTAGTTAAAGGTCTCAATTGTAAACACAATGTTTGATATTTATTTTTGTGTCCAACTTGACTAGACTTCACCCACCTTGCTAGTGACTTGCTAGTGACTTCTTTTTTGTAGCCTTCACTTTTTATAGGAAGTAAAGTGAATTTTTCTTGATAATATCTTAAAAAATTTGGCATTAGAATTCAAAACTATAATATCTTAAATTTTTTGGCTCAATTATAACTTTCCTTCATTTTCCTGAATTATTTGAGTTCGGTTCTAACATCTTAGAATTCAATTATAGTATTATCTATCAAAAATGTTTTAAAAATTAATATATATATATATATATATATTTATTTAAATAGTCTATTAGGTGTACCGAAAGAAATTTTCAATTAAAAATAAAAAAAAAATATGGGTTTGTTTTTAGAATCACATTTCCATTAAAAGAATAATCTACTTCAAATTAGTTGAAATAATATAATATCGTTAGAATAATCACTAAATCTAAATTATTGTATATTTTAAAATTCAGAATTTTAATATAACTTTATTTATAAAAAAAATCTCATTAAATTAAAAAATAAAATCATATTTAAATTATTTTTTATCTCAACAATTAAACTTACATAAGCAAGACTATTTAATCAAATATTTTATTTTACTAGTGATGATAAAGTTATATTAATTATATCTTTAGCAACATGCAAGGAATGGTCTCAATTTATAGTTTAATGTTAAACTTGTTTTCACTGTCAATCACTACACAACAACACAATAACAAAAGATAATAGTATACTTTTCCCGTTGCTACTCAACTTTTTAAGAATTAGTCAGACAGAAAATATTAATTACTACAATTTAACTATTGCAATTATTAACTTTATGGATTTATATAAAACATTCAAGACGAAAATAATTAATGAAAAATAAGGAAGGAGTAATAAAGATGAGAATAAACATAAAATAAATATTTCTTTTAAATTTCAATCTCATATGTTTCTTAAATAAATATTTAGATTAAAAAATTATGAATTAAAGAAATAAGTGTTGAAGAGAGTCTTGCTTCTTTAAACTTATTAAGGTCTGCATTGGCGGCAGAATACCATGCAACAAGTAACATCACATTAATTTTCCATTAATTTCTTTTAAGCTTTTGGTCACGTTAAGGTTAAATAATAAAAAAGTATATTAATTTTCTTATAAAAGAAATAAAGATCTAACACGATTGTGAATATTTACATATTTAATATTTTTCTTACAATTCAGACTACTAGACTACTCAGTATCTTGACATTATAGATATTATTCTATATATTCGATGTTTATATAAGGGAGCAATCTTATTGAAAAAAAAATTCATTACATGATTTCTAGATCTAAAAAATTAATCTCTTCGTTATTATAATTTGTATACTTCATAGCAACTTTCTTATAAATATTTCGTGTAACTTTACAAAATTCATAAAATAAACAGGAAATTCAATTTCTTATAAAAGAACTTACAAAATATAAAATATTTATAGTATTAAATAAGTATATTCTCTATAAAAATGTGTATTTTATTTTTTAAAACTAAGTAAAAGTAGTGGTTATTTTATTTTTACAATAATAGTATTGGAAGATTATTTCAATGATATTTTGCTATGCTTTTTCTCATCACCATTTACAGAGCCACACGTCTGATTAATCTTGGACGAAGCCATGAATACTAGGTTTTAAATCTCTATATAAAGAGATCAACCAAAATATACAACAAATACTAAATGTTAAGATCTAACTTAGAATGCTGATAAAAAAAAAAAAGATCTAACTTAGAATATTTAGAGTTTAAAAATTAGAATTTAGGGTTTATAATTTAGAATGTTAAATTAAAGTAAAATACTTAGAGTTCTATCACATAAATATAATTTGATCATAAGTTATTCTTAATAAGTAAACAAATCTTAGTTAAAAATATTTGTTCTACTCATGTCCTTCTCAATCTCCTCTTTTTCTTTCTTGTTGCTTTTATTTTTGAAACATATCAAAAGTCAGTGCATGCATCTTAAAATTTTAACTTCAAATTTGGTGTTGAATTTAATTCAAAGTATTGGATTATTGGATTGGTATTGAAACTTATAACTTATAAGAGACACTTCTTAAAACACATCCACGAAAGAATCACATATGCAATGACGACTGCAAATTATATGTTTGAATCCAACCCAATTACATTTGGGTTTAATCAAATTTGATCATTATGTTTCAAATAAAATGAAATTAAAAAATTAAAATTTATTAAATAGCTTTTTACATTTGTATTTAAGTTCAGTTGTTTTTATCTTTGCTTTAAAGTTCCATTTGGATTAAATAATTTTTTTTCTTTATTATTCTAGTTTGAAGTTCGAAATTTCATCAGAGTTTTATTCTTAAAACAATAATCGAATGAAAAAAAATATAAATTATCTTTTACTCTTGTTATGTATAATTAGAAATATATATTATAAAATATTACAATCTGATGTGAGATATTTAATATTAATGATTTTATAAATAATTTTTTATTTAAATTGCCTCAATTTCATTTGTTATGGATGTATGTATATTTTGTTGAGAGCCTTAAAATAAAATTTGATTTTTTGTGAGTTTTAATTACTCATATTAATCATTCACATGGTATCTTCAACAGATCTAAACTATGTGGAAGAAGCATCGATGCATTTTATGCATGTAGGACCCTGCAAAAGTTGTAGAGAACTCCCATGGAATTAGTAGAAGCACAATATCTCGATAAAGATTTGTTTAAAAGTGTAGCTAGAGTTTACAACCATTTTCTCTAGAGTGGTTACTTTCCAACAATTATGATTTCTGTAAAAAGTAGAACAGATAGAAGCAGCAATGTGCCTACACTGTCTTCCATGGAAACCTATAGTCTCTCATGAGATTCATAATCAATTTCCTCAATTGCCTTGACAAGACATAAGCAACACCTTTTATAATTCACAAGTTGCATATGCTCGCACATGGCAGATTTATACACATCTCACATTTTGTCACAACATCGCATTCTAAAATATGCATGCCTTCTTCACCAATCATGCCAAGAATCCACGCCCATTAGTTTAATCACTTCTTCTTTATCGAGTCTCGACTGAGGAATTAAGTATGAAGTTCAAAGTTTAGTATTAAATGGAGATCAACCATATACAGAAAAATATAAGATTACAAATCTACAAACTTAATTATTTAAGATTTTGGATTATAGAAGTTACTTTTAAAATCATTTCTCACATAAAAATATATTCTAACAGTGAATTAGTATTTTTTTTGGATTAAATATAAATATGTTTTTTCGTTTCTTTATTATAACACGAAATCAGTTTTTGTTGATAATCAAAGCTTTAGACAATCTAAGTACTTGTAATATGAAAATGATTGAAATTGATCATTTTGCAGTTGAGATGATTGTTAGTTTTTTCAAAGATTGATAGTTTTTTTCAAAATTCATTGTTGTTTTTATAGCAAACTGATGTCCACTATAACTACTAATAAATTGATGAGGTGAAACTTCAAATTGAACCAATTCCATATACAAAATGACTAATTTCAATCATCTTCATACTAAAAACATCTTCATGATCTAAAATTTGGACCAAAAACGAATTTTGTGTTATAATACATAGACGAAAAACATATTTAATTCTATTTTTTTTTATTGAATTTCTTTTCACAGTTAAGCCAAATGTTAGTGGATTCCCCCAGTTACTAATGGCTGGATGTTGCTATGGACTCTAGTTTTAAGCCACGCTACCCTAGACTGTGAAATTATTACATGATGATTTGATAATAATATGAAAAACTTACAGACAAATCATCATTTATCAAATAAACTCTAGTAATATTCATTCGTGCATTTTTTAAGAGCACACAGCATATCTCATATCAGTTCAACCAAAGAAACTCGAGGATAAGGTGATTTCCAAGTAGGAATTAATTTCCTGGCTTTTGATCTTTAAGCAAGAATCATTCATGCATTTTGTGCATTTGATGCAGACCATGCAGAACTTCCAGGGACCTCTATAGTAAAATTACAAGATGCGCTAAAGAATAATTTAAAACTATAGCTAAACTATTTTACATCCTCAGAAACCTGCCGTCTCTCCTTAAATTCATAGATCATCGCAGAAAACTTCCTCAGTAACTTGACAAGAAAGAAACACTATGGTACTTGGTAAGTAGTATGTGATGGCAGATTTATACACATCCTATTAGAGAGAAGTTGCACACGTTGTTTGTGACAGCATGGCTGGAGAAATCATGAAGAAATTTTGCTCAGGCTTCATGGCTTTGAATTACAATAATCAACATGTTCTTAGAAGCTTTGGTCTCCACATCCTAACAAACCAATTACTTTCTCCAGGCTTCTGATCCATGGTCCGTTTCTTGTTATTTGTTTCAGTCTCCTGGGAAGTTTCCACTCTTGCCACACTCCTCAAGGGCAATGGTGGACTAGAACGGGATGAAGAATATTCTACCATCCCATTCACCATTTCCAATACCTCACTCATCTTTGGGCGATTCTTTGGATTTTTTACCAAGCATCGGTTTGCTATCATAGAAAGTCTATGGGCTGATTTGAATATTTGTTTCTTATCAAGTCTTGGGTCTAATATTAGTTGAAATTTCTTCCCATCTGATAAGTATGGTCTTATCCATTCCAAGAGCTTCTGCTCACCCCTGGGGCGATTTCGATCTAAAGGGCGCCTACCGGTGATAAGTTCATAAAGGAAGACACCGTAGCTCCACACATCATTCTTTGATGTTAGACGTCCAGTTTGAATATATTCCGGAGATGCATATCCCATTGTTCCCACAACCTGACAAGCATAGACAGCCATATGAACACAAGTAATGGAGTCATTGGATTCCAGTTTTTTATGGTTGGGTGCTGTTGAGCAATATGCTACACACTTGAACAACAAAAGGGGTGACTAAACCATCTACATGCCCATGTTGAAATAACAGTGATAAAATGAAAGCTGAACTTAGATTGAGTATTATATTATGGTTGTTAGAGTATCCATTATTCTCTATTATCATTTTTGTTTTCTGGTTTATTTAGTTGCAAAATAGTCAGTAGTTGGCTTCTTGACTATGTGCTATTGTTAGTTAACTGTAATCTATCAATTATAGTCAGTAGCTTTTTTGTACAGATATAAATAGCTTTTGTTCACCTTAATAAGGTAGGGTTAATAAAGCTTCTCCTTTCTTTATCTGTTATATTAGAGTCTATCCGAAAGGATTACTTGCCATGTTATATACATATGAAGTCCAACAGTATCTGACATGAGGAAGTGTATTGGGAAAAAACTAAATTTCATATCAAAATATGGTATATATGTGGAGCTAATTTTCACCTCACAGACTGATTATGTAGGGTTGAGTTAGGTCTAAATCACTTTATAAGAATAGTCAAGAAATGAACTCAATTTTTTACACACATTAGCTTCTATAGATGGTTATCAGAAGACACCAAGAAAATTTCTTAAGATTTTCAGAACTGAATCAAGATTCATTCTATTATACTTCACATTTGACACAATCTTTATTCAGCCCCATTAGATCTACAGACGACTAGAGATTTCCCTCTAGTCTAAAGTTGAATTTCTCAACTTTCTCAGGTAAATAATCAGTAAAAGAGATTAAAGGTAATACCAGTCTTCATATATGTTAGCAAAAATCTATTTACAAAATCATAGATTAATAATGATACACAGCCATACCGCGGTTGAGACATGAGTCAGTCCATCTGATGGTCCCAGCCTTGCCAACCCAAAGTCTGACAGCTTTGCATTCCATTGTTCATCCAAAAGGATATTTGAAGATTTGAAATCTCTGAAAATTATCTACATTATGCGTACACAGATAGCATAGCATTAATTAACTGCACCGAGATATGAATGGTAAATAAATTAAACATGACATTGATCAAAGGATTCAAATTAACTCCTCTTCTTTTTTAGCTAAATTACACTTCTCTCTCATAAGATATGCTTAAATTACACTGCCTTCCCCAAGAGATTAATATATCTTATGCTCTAGTCTATTTTAACATGAACAAACCTCTTACAACTAGTTTGCCTATCTTTGTGAACCTTAGGGGACGTCTGGTAGAAAGAAAAATTTTAGTTTCCCAGAATTCTGAAATTGGGAAACTATATTTTCCATGTTTGGTTTACCTTTTAAAAAAATAACATCCTCACAAAAACATTCTTATGAAAGAAGGTGGGAATCTAACTTTTCTGAATTAAATACAACTTTTAATGAGAAAAACACCATGTTAGCCTTGTTAAATCATTTAACATGGTAATAAATTAAAGATTTTAGTAAATTTCTAGAAACCTTGTATGAATATTTCTTTCTATATTTTTTAATAACCAAATAGAATTTAGTCATTCATGAGTATTATAATTCCTAGGATTCATGATTATCACATATGAAAAAATGTATCTGATATCAAACAGTCTCTTAGCTTAGTAGGTAGACTCAAGAATGCTAGAAGACGAAATAAAGGTTTTAAGTTCCAAGACATTAACAAGGGTGTTTAAAAAACATCATTTAAAGTCCTAAAATCTGTGTAAAATTAATGACAGCATGCTTCATAAGAGAGACTCTGAGAGGAAAGTATAATGTTAGCATATTTTCGGTGAGGAGAATAATTCACCTTTTTTCTTTCGGGATGCTGCCATCTGGGTTATATAAATGTGCAGCGAAAGATTTGTAGACAAAGGCTTATTAAATTGAATAGGAATTTATGAAACTTGTGCCACAAACCAATACCTGAAAATCCATTTCTTCATGCAGGTATGTTAATCCACGAGCTGCATCTCGAGCTATTTTCAATCTCCTACTCCATGAAAGAGGAGCCTCTGATCGGTGGGATAAATGGTGTTCCACACTTCTGTTTGGCATGTATTCATAAATCAGAAGCCGCTGGATTCCTCTTTCATCATCTTCTGCACAATAACCCACTAGTTTCACAAGATTCGGATGCTCAACAACGCCCAGGACATTCACTTCTGTCACCCATTCCCTGTGCCCCTACAAGCCAAAAGTAGAGTACCAAATATTAAAACGGAGGAAACAATTCATATCTTCAGTAGCAACCAGAGCATCTCAGTGTGTTTGGGAACCCACATCAAATTCACATCCAACAGAGAAGCCACTCTTCATGGCTTCAATAGTTAACATTAAATTTGTGCATCGGATGTAGGCAATGCAAAAATCAAACATCCATTTACTTGATAACAGATATCTTCCAGCCTCAACTAGGGGTAACAAACTGTAAGAATTTGAAGGTTTTCACCCAAGAAAATTTAAAGTATGCCATGGAAACATACAGTAACATTATTCAAACCTCAGACCAAGTCAACATGAAGCAACTAACTTGACAATTACTAATCATTCAGGTTTCATAATATACTAGGGGTTACAAAACAATCCAGTTATCATCCATCTTATCCATCCTAAATATATCTATCTAATCCTTCCATTATAAAAATGGATCAAAATGGATTGATGAAATTTTATATCCGACCCATTATAATCCAAAATAAAATTTATCTAATCCATCTAGTTTGCTACTCCTTGTAATATATACATTATATCTTTCCTTGTGATATTAGAAAGCATAGAGCAAAATAATTACAGACTAGTGCATGACAATGCCTTTACTAAGGGCATCTCCAATGCAAGGATCATAGGCTTAAGACATGAGTTTTATAAGACACCACAATGGAGTACATTGATGTGACATGAAATTCAAGACTATGGATCATAAGAATAAAAAAATGGGTTTTAAGTTTTGGAAAAATAAATCATGGGTCTTCTGCATAGAGGCAAAATTGCAAGAAGATTTAAAAATGATAGGAACCCACATAAAAATAAATGAGACATCATAGATGGCCCTTACATTGGAGAGGACCTGAGATAAAAACAGAAGCCAAACTCTTACCTGCATTCCCCTTTTACTAAGCTGTTTAATTGCAACTTCAATTTTTCCAGAGGGGACCTCCACACTTTTAATCAATCCCAGGTAGACACACCCAAATCCGCCCTCTCCAATCTTAACAGAGCGACTGAAATTCCTTGTGGCTGATTTCAGTTCAGAAACAGTAAAAACTCTGAGGTTGCTGGGCCTCTGGGACAAACTGGGTATTGCATTCCTCCTGAGGGATTCTGTGCTGCCACTGTCTGAAGCTTCTAGAGAATTTAACTCGGAACCAGATCTTCTAATATCAGCACACGTGGAATTCTCTGACGGGCCCGATGTTGACCTAAAGCCTTTGGGCTCATCTTTCTTCTCTCCATAGGAGAATGTAAAACACTTCATGGCTGCTGACTGACTGCAATTTCATTTTCAGAAGAGAAAAGTAATGTTGAGATTTTGATATTCATTTAGAAGCAACACCACATCTAAAGTAAAGACATATATGTGATGAAAAATCCTCAAATTGAATTCAGAAAAAAAAAAAAAACCCACTTCCATCAAATAACCATATCATCAAACACCTTCCAAAGCACCATTGTCAGCATAATCCCCCCTGTCATCAACATCTCCAATTTCATATAACCCAAATATAACTGTTTTCAATCAATGTTCCATATTTCTTTTACCCCGAACAAAAGTTAACGAGTCAGACGGATTCAGAGAACCAATTTGCCCATCCATTTCAAAAGAAACTAAGTTTTGCTTTCGGGAAATACAAAAGAATTCAATTTTTTGTCTTTGGGGCATATAAATCTCCATACTTTCAGAAATACTAACAGAAACCATCAATCCGTACCAAATAAGTCCATTTTTAAAACTACAAAAGGTTAAAAATTGGCAATAGAAACAAAATTTTGTTTTTGGGAAATAAGATTAAGAATAGAAAGTGTCCAAATTGGTCATCCATATTACAATCTGAAAGTGTAGAAGCCCAGTACCGTTTGAACCGTTGGAATAAGTTGCATGCACCCTTTACTTATACAAAAGGAAGAACGAGAAAAGGAGAGATTTTGGGCGTGAAACTCACCTCTAGTTGATGCAAAAGGAAAGTTTTGATCTAACAGAAGTGAGATGTTGGCAGTCCCTTTTGGGTCAAGATTCTGAAGAGGACCAGCACCATTTCATTTGCCTCCAAAAGTGGGGACTTCTGAGACTGAAGATAGAAAGAAGGAGTAAAAGAGAAGTTTTCCACACGGCAGCAGCTGATGGCTCGGTCACCTTAGTTTACCAAACAAAGTGTAGCCTAATAAAGTCGTAATAAACATTCAAAGCTTCATTGAGATGAAAAAAAGGAGTGTGAAAAGGGTGTTGTTTTGGATTTGACCATAAGAACAAGTATTCCCTACTGTAGATGTTCGTGTCTTTAACAAGAGACTCTTAAATTTAAGATACTAAATCTTAAAATTACGAGCATTAAAATTATAAAAATTTACACTGAAAAAAATTCTTAAAAATAATGGTGTAAAGTAAAATAAAACAGAGGCTACTGTAACACTCTTTTATGATACTCATAGTAGTGCCGTGAGAGACTGAACAAGATGCTTGTGTCATCAAACTCAAGTCCCTGTTGTCACACCTTGATGCGTGTATTTGGATTATAACAAAAGTTTAAGTTAAATTATTTAACATAATTTTCTAACACTATTTATAAAAGTATAAGTAGAATGCATTAAATAAATTGTGGAAATCACATCAACTTCAGATAATTCATAAATATTCCGGTCCATATAATTCTTTTATACTCATCGAATAAACAGTGGATGCAGAAATGAATATAGGCAAAATTTGGAGGAAAAGTGAGATAATTTATCTAAAATCAGATAAGAAAAAAAATAGTAAACATGGAAGAAACAGAGGCTGGTGTTTTCCGTAGTTGACTAAAAAGGTAGAATATAATAAAATGGATTATAGATGAAAAGTCAAGAGATAGTAATAAAGAAACAAATGCACATCTCATTCCATTGCCATATTCATGTCACAGTTAACCTTCCACGCTTCTTCCTTTCATGTTAGAGTCTTTAGTATTTGACTGCACTGTTGACAGAGTCATCCACTTAATTATTTTTCTGCATATGTAATTGCAAATAGTGTCTTCATACTAATTCATAAAAAATAAGATATTTTTGTGGGATCCATTTAAAAATTTAGAGTAAGTTGCTAGAAAATAGTGAGAATATATAAATGTTTAAATTGAGAAAAAAAAAAGTAAAAAAAAAAATGAATGGTGTATACAAATAAGACTGTTCAAACATTTAGTGAGAAGAATTGCTCCACTGGAGAATGTCTTGAAAACAGATAAGAATAAACAATGTTCAGTGCAAGAGGAGAGTTTTTTCAAGGAAAATTATAAAAATAAACCAGTTCTGACTTTATTTACCAAATTATATCCCTTTCATGCTATTAATGTTTTTTTATAATTTTCTTAAAAAATAAATAATCAAAATCAAAATTATTGGTGAGGAAATTATTAGTAATTAAATAATTATTTAAACTTTAATTTTATATATTTATTCTTTTGTTAAAATTTATGTTTTATTTTACAACTTATTTATATTAATATTTTGTGTTGGATTGTATTTTAAGATAAAAAATTTATTTTATTTTATATTTTAAAGAGTTATTTTAAAATAATTTAATTTATAATTTACACAAAATTAAAAATAACCATTAATACTAGTAAGTAAAGAAAACTCACGAGTAATTTTTAAACAAGTATTAAGTGAGTAATAAGACAAACTTTTTTAAACTCTACAAGTAATGAATACCTACTATCTATGTTAATTGGATATAAATTTTAGAAATATTATTTAATTAAATATCAAATTAGTTTTATTGAAATATTATTATTTTAAATCTTTTGTTCTTTTAATCTTAATTATGTTTTATTTAAAAAAAATCTTTTGTGTTTAACTTGTGTTGATTTATGATTTTTTTTTATTTCGTAAGAGAGGTATCATTTTAATCATGAAATTAAAAGAATAATCTAGAAAAATAGTAACAAAAGTAGAAAACAAGATAAAGAGACTAGATAAGCTAGTCAATGATAACAACCTATCTTAATAACCTCTCATTAAAGATTTGAAATCTCGAGTTTGAAATTTGTAAATTGGATATGTGATATATTTTTGTTCCTTCTTAAAGTTAAAATAGGGTAAACTAATTTGATATTTAATTGAATATTTGTTAAACTCTTGAACCTTAGAATCAACACCTTCATGTGATTATGACAACTTTGATAAAAAAAAGTGTAACATTTGTCACTTAGGACATGTTCATTTTTGTAGTTAAAATATAATGTAAAAAACAAATTTGAGTGCAATTGAAAGTTACAACTGAAAATAAAAAATGCAGATAATAAATGAACATACTTCTTGCTACCTACCTACAGCACAAGGCCACTGCGCCTGCTCCACAAGAAAAAGAAAAACGAAAACCTTAACATTATACCATGCAATATATGAAACCAGCATTTCGAAACGTGTCTCCCTACCGCTACGTCTTTTCTCGTTCCTTAAACCCTAACCCTCTTTTTCTCCTATCCCCGTTTCGGAGACCCGAAACGTTTTACCTTTCACCCCCCGTTTCGTGCTTCTCCTCCTCAATGGCGGTGCCTCCGTCGTCGCTAGAGAAGCAGTTCGACGCGTTTAGGGTTCAGCTCGAACAATCTGGAACGCTACGCGACCGAATTCGAAGCGTCGTTTCGGAGATTGAGTCCTCCACTAGGCTCATCTATGCCACTCTTCTTCTCGTTCACCAGTCTGGCCCCACTCCCGGTACCACCGAACACTCTATGCTCCTTTTCTTTCCTTAACTCCAACTATACTAATATCCCTATCTCTTCTTTTGGCTCTTTTGGGCCGATAATGGGTTTCTCTGTCATGCACTTGTTTTGTGCAAATGGGTTTGGTTTCTATGGCTTGAGTGCTAAATAGAAATTGGCAAAACTTAAACATGTATTCAGAATCTTCTGGTTTCATATAATCAGACTATTTTGTTATCCATTGCATGTCTGAGATGAATTTTGAGTGTTAAAGTGTGTTTTGTTTATTCTTAATATTGAAAGAATAGAGAAAATTTATTGTGAATTGAGAATCAAAGTAGTTTGTCATCCCTTTTATATTGAAGGTATACAAAGCAAATAAAAAAAGGGAAAAGGGGAAAAAGCTGTTACAAAACTAATAGACTAACAAACTGCATAATAACCAACAAAAAAGAGAAAGAATCTTAGTTTACATTGATCCAATGGTTCATGAAGAGGATCAGTCTGTAGAGGTTCTGGTTGGCTTTCATGAACAAATTTTAACTTGTTCTTGGATTTGAGAGCAAGTTTCATAGCCTGAGCACAAGCATGGTAGTTGTTGCCATCTAAGGGAGGAGAAATCAGAACGAGGGTTGCGTTTTCGTTTGAATGAAGAAAGAAAGGGTTTTAGGGATTGATGTTGAAATCAGTATAATTTGGGGTTGCCATGATCAAGAAGAAGGCTGGATCAAGAAAGAAAGATTACGTCTAATAGCATCTTAATATTGAAAGAATAGAGAAAATTTATTGCAAAGTAGTGTGTCATCCCTTTTACAGAGAGGGTATATAAAACAAATAAAGAAAGGGAAAAGGGGAAAAAGCTGTTCCAAAACTATTAGACTAACAAACTGTATATTAATGACCAACAAAAAACAAGGTAAAAAATATTATAGTAAAATTTATGGATTAGTTTATTGTAGCAAGACAATGCGTTCTGTCATTATCTCATGGGTATTTGTTTTTATGGGTTTGAATAGGGCTTTTAGAGAAGGCCAGGTCTCAGGTCAATGTGTTAAAGGAGCAGTATAAGAAACTTGCTGATGTTCTTGGAGAAAGCCCTGGGCAATACCATAGGTGATTAAATTCGGAGGAAGTGTTCATCTTTTGTTTTTGTTTTAGTTTTCTTTTTGTGTTTTTAACTTTTTTTTTGGTAATGTAGGTATCATGGTGATTGGAGGAGTGAAACACAGACTGTAGTTTCAATGCTTACGTTTATGCACTGGCTAGAAACAGGAAGTCTTCTCGACCACAAAGAGGCTGAGGAAAAACTTGGGTGTATGCTTTCAATACTCTCTAGTTACTTATTGGCATATCAATCAATTTTTTTTCCTTAGGTGTGTATGCACGCATGTTGATGTCATTACGAATATTAATAACTATTTACTAATTGAATACACTATGAAGTCCTAAATTTCTAAGCACCAGGGGATTGGGGATTCAAACTGGTGTCTCTTGTAAAAATAAGCTTCGGCATGCAATGTTGGTGGAATTTCATCGCTCTTCAAAATATTGAAGGACACGGCATGTACCATATTGTAATCCTAACCTTATATCTTCACAGGGTGAAGGGAAAATAAAAGGAACCTCCTAAAAACCGGCAGAATAGGTGGCAGATGGAAACGTTTGGTTAGCTGGCCAATGACAATAATAGGCATTAGCTGTACAGCTTTCACATATTGTTCTGAAGAACACCATATCATGCATGAAGACATGTTGCTTTATAGAAGAAATAGCCATGGTTATTTCACGTAACAATGTCCAACTGAATGGATTGTTATTTTTGGTATATCAAATGTCCTGCAGAATTTGCCAATTGCTACCACCTACTTTTCTAGCATTTTGCATCGATATAATCTAAATCTAAATGAAGGGTGCACTTTACTTTGGTGGAGAATGGTAAGATACTAGGTTCTTCCACACAATTTATTATTTATGCAGGAACTTAACAGTTATAGAATTCTAAACTACTGATTTTCCAATTTGGGGTCTATCAACTCCGTACATTAAAATTTAAAGTCTGCCCTACATATGTTAGAAGTACCAAATGCTTGCCTTCAGTCAAAGGTTGTATATCCTCAAATACCATTGAATTCTTTGCTTTACATTTAAGGGTCTTGCCTTGTGTAAATTTTCCCTTAACACGGTGTTTTAACATCTAAATCAGAGAGCTAAGCATCTTTTGAACAGTTAAATTTTCCAACCTTTTGCAATGCTATTTTAAGTTATAAAGAGGCATTTAACTTAGGATTGTAGTAATCTTGTATGGTTGATAGGTTACGGCAATTTATATATTTATCTTCTATATGCACCATACCGTACATGTCCTTTGTCACTCAGAATAAGTAAATGCAAATTGTGTTGTTTTTTCCTCCCTGTTTCTTTGCCATGATGTCAACTACTTACCACCCATTCCTAGTCACTGAGATTTATAAATTCTGTACGCTAATTGTTGTTTTGCAGTGAGTTCAGACTTTGGTCTAGATGTTGAAGACTACTTAACAGGTGAGTCTTCTAAATATGTACTTGGCTAGCATTAATTGTGTAATAATCGTTTCTGGAGATGAATATGTTCCCATTGCTCGTTTTCTTGGGCTAGCTTCCTTCAGGGAGCGGTGGTCAATTTAAATATGGTTATAATTTTGTAGAACATGGGTATGGCAGTTAGAATAAGTTGGATTTCTGGGACAAGGAGCTCAATAACCAAATGTGTATGTTAGTGTTATATTTAGTCATTACTCATTTCATTAGTACAGAATCTACAGATGATTCTTAATTTTGTTTTCCTCATTAAATAAGTCAACCAAAATCTTCCAACTCCATCTTTTGATTTGAGCCATAGGTCTAGTTTTTGTCAATCACATACTACTACATTGCCGATTATGATTTCATAGTTTTGTTGTATGTGTATTGATTCATTTTTTACCATGCAGGTGTCTGTTTTATGTCTAATGAATTGGTAAGAACTCATTTCCTCTAAACTGTAACGTATCATCTTTAACCATGTTTTGCCAAGAGGACTGTAGACTAGAGATGTGGATAAATGTTTGTATATATGCACCTACACAAACACAGCAGATTATCAAACTTCTGTATGTTTAAGGAAAAAATATCATGACAATTGCACCCTAATTTACAATTCATTTGACATTGCAGCCAAGGTATGTGGTGAATCAAGTGACAGCTGGGGACTACGATTGCCCAAGGAAGGTCTTAAAGTTCTTGACAGACCTCCATGCTGCATTTCGCATGCTTAATCTTCGTAATGATTTTTTGCGAAAGAAGTTTGATGGTATGTTATTACTTATAACCTTGTCCGTGCATTCTTTATTTTCTTTATTTTTTGCGAAAGAAGTTTGATGGTATGTTAGTACTGTCTACGGGTGTGCAAAAAATCCAAATTACAAAATCCAATCAATAATTATTCCATATTAGTTTTAATCCATTTAAATGGATTTATTTCAAATCCAAATCCATATTTTTGGATTTTAAATCCAATCCATTTAATTGGATATGGATTAGATATAGATTGGATACATTTTTGGATTATCCAAATTGCATTTTGGAATGAATTTTGACTTGGCCCGATCCAAGTTAAGCCAAGACAATCCAGTCGATGTCGAGCCAAGCGAGTCCGAGCCGATTTTGAGCCGAGCGTGCCCGGGTCGTTGTCGAGCTGAGCATTCCCGAGTCGATGTCGAGTCGAGCTGGCCTGGGCTGATGTCAAGCCAAGCTGGCCCGGGCCGATATTGAGTCAAGCAAGCCCGAACTGATGTCGAGTCGAACGGGCCAGGCCAATGTCGAGTTGAACAAGCCCGGGCCAATGTCAAGCCGAACAAACCCGATCCGATGTCGAGCCGAACGGGCCAAGCCAATGTCGAGTCTCTCGGGCCCAGGCCGATGTCGATTTTGATGGTATGTTAGTACTGTCTAAGGGTGTGCAAAAAATCCAAATTACAACATCCAATCCATAATTATTCATATCCATATTAGTTTTAATCCATTTAAATGGATTTATTTTAAATCCAAATCCATATTTTTTGGATTTTAAATCCAATCCATTTAATTGGATATGGATTAGATATAGATTGGATACATTTTTAGATTATCCAAATTGCATTTTGGAATGGATTTTGACTTGGCCCGATCCAAATTAAGCCAAGACAATCCAGCCGATGTTGAGCCAAGCGAGTCCGAGCCGATTTTGAGCCGAGCGTGCTCGGGTCGTTATCGAGCTAAGCATTCCCGAGTCGATGTCGAGCCGAGTTGGCCTGGGCCGATGTCAAGCCGAGCTGGCCCGGGCCAATATTGAGTCAAACAAGCCCGAACTGATGTCGAGTAGCGGGCCTGCACAAATGTTGAGCCGAACGGGCCAGACCAATGTTGAGTTGAATAAGCCCGGGCCGATGTCAAGCCGAACGGGCTAGGCCAATGTTGAGTCTCTCGGGCCCAGGTCGATGTCGAGTGGAGCGGGCCCAGGCAAATGTTGAGCCAAGTGGGCTCAATCCAATGCCGACTCTCCTGGGCCGATGTTGAGCCGAACGGGCTCAGGCCAATGTCGAGCTGAGCAAGCTCGGGCTGATGTCGAGCAGAACAGGTTGGGTCAATGTTGAGTCTCTCGAGCTGATGTCGAATCGATTGGGCCTGGGCCAATGTCGAGTCTCCCGGGCTCAGGACAATGTCTAGCCGAACGGGCTTGGGTCGATGTCGAGTGGAGCGGACCCAAGTCGATTGGGCTCTGGCCGATGTCGAGTCGAATGAGCCCGAATCGATATCGAGTCTCTCGGTCCTGGGCCGATGTTGAGTCGATTGATCTCGGGCTGATCTCAAGCCGAATGGCCCTGAGCTGATGGCAAGTGGAGTGGGCATGGGTCTATGTCGAGTCGTCCGGGCCCAGACCATTGTCGAGTCGTCTGGGCCCAGATCGATGTCGAGTTGTTCGGGCTCGGACCGATGTGTGTCGTTCGGGTTCGGGCCGATGTCGAGTTGTGCAGGCTCGGGGAGATGTCAAGTGGACCGGGCCTGGTTAAATGTTGAGTTGAGCGGGCACGATCCAATGTTGACTCTCATGGGCCCGGGCCGATGTCGAGCTTAACGAGCTCATGCCAATGTCGAGCTGAGCAAGCCCCGGCTGATGTCAAGCCGAACTGGCCTGGGTCAATGATGAGTCTCCCGGGCCAATGTAGAGTTGATTGGGCCCGGACCAATGTCGAGCTGACCGAGCCTAAGCCAATGTCGAGTCTCTCGGGCTCAGGCCAATGTCAAGCCGAGTGGGCCCGGGTTGATGTCGAGTGGAGCGGGCCCGAGTTGATTTCAAGTTGATTGGGCCCTGGTCGATGTCGAGCCGAACAGGCCCGAACCGATGTCAAGTCTCTCAGGCTCAGGCCGATGGCGAGTGGAGTGGGCTTGGGTCTATGTTGATTCTCTCGAGCTCGAGCCGATGTCGAGTCGTTCAGGCCCAGATCGATGTCGAGTCGTTCGGGCCCGAATTGATGTTGAGTCGTTCGGGTCGATTTCGAGTCGTGCGGGCTCGAGTAGATGTCAAGTGGAGCGGGCCCGAGCCGATGTCGAGTCGTCTGGGCCCGAATTGATGTGGAGTTGATGTCGAGTGGAGCGGGCCCGGGTCGATGTCGAGTCGATTGGGCTGGCTAATTTCGAGTCGAGCGTGCCCGGGCCGATGTCGAGCCGTCTGGGCCCATGCTGATGTCGAGCCGTTTGGGCCCAGGTCGATGGCGAGTCGTCTGGGCCCGAGCCGATGTTGAGTCGTCCGGGCTCGGGCTGATGTTGAGTCGTCCGGGTCCGAGCTGATGTCGAACCGAGTTGGTTCACGTTCAGGTTGAGTCGGCTTAGGCCCGATTCGAGCCAAGTTACTCTGTATCCATATCAAAATAGATTTAATCTAATTAACAAAATGGATTGAATCTAGATTTAATTCACTTTATTTAAAAAAGATCCATTTAAATTTGATCTAGTTAAAATGGAAATGGATTTTAAATCCATATTCCCACAAATATTTATCATCTTAAAGCAAGATTAGTCTACTAAGTGCAATGAGTAAGAGCATTAACATAACAGATTCACCCCGAAACCGGCAATAATTAAAAAATATATATATCAGCTATGGATTACTCTCCTTCGCCAAAATACGTGCACTGTTTGCATATAGAGGAGTTGTGTTGACTCATGCCATCTATCTGTTTGGATGATATCTTTCAACCTTTGACTTGGCAGGAATGAAGTATGACCTAAGAAAAGTGGAAGAAGTTTATTATGATGTTAAGATTCGAGGGTTGACACCGAATGGTGAGCCAGTTGGAAACTTGGAGATCAAGGAATCAAAGGACAATCTTTTGTTGTAGAGCGGTATGGAGCTTTACTGACTTCTCAACAATTAACTGGAATTCTATTTTGAATGGTTGATGAAGGCAAGTAAAAATTCTATTTTGAATGACTCTCAAAACCATTGCGAGAACTGGGAACTCTGTTTTCACAATGTTCTAAATGGAAAATATAGTTTTTTCCAATGGGGGTCTTCAGTTCAATTCACCGCGGACTGATGTTTTTTTTAATCTCTCACCTTTTTGGTTTATCCAGCTGTCAAATGATGTTTAATAAAAGAAAGAGAGAATGAAGGAGGTAATTCGTTGATTTCTTAACAACTAACAATATATTTACAAGCTTAAGCTGAGGTTTTGATTATACTTGTCTTCAATTTCGATGTAAAAATAACATGTATTTTCGACCCTCCTTAAGGTGAGGTTTTGTCAAGCAGTGGTATTATCATATTTGTGTCTACGTTTGTTTAAATATTATCTAATTTTTTAGCAAGTTATTACTCTGAAAAATATCTTTACGAGAATATGACACCTCATTTAAATTAACATCTTATATGAAAATCTATTTATAAAAAAATTCGAAATTTATGCAAGGAAAGATCATCTATCTTAACGGTTTTTTCCTGCACCTCTATCCTCACTTCCATACTTCTTAAAATACTAAAAATACTTTTTATTTTATTGATTTTTTTCACTTCAGGTAATCTAGAAAGATTATGAATTATAGAATTTAAAAGATATTTTTAGATAGAAAAATATTTTCTAAATTTTATAATTCAGAATATGTTTCTTTAAAGTTTTATAATTTTTTAGGCTTCTTATTTTGTTTAACAGTATTTTTAGATTGAAAAGTATTTTTTGAATTTGAAAATGTTTTTTTTTATTTTATAATCAGAAATACAATTTTTTAAGAATTTTTTTTACTTTAGATTGTAGAATCAGATACTTCCGAACTCATCTATTTCGGCCTGAATGTATTTTTTAAATTAAAGTTTTATAATTTTTTAGGCTTCTTATTTTGTTGAATTAGCTAACGAATATTTTTAATAGTAAGTGAGTTTGTAGATGCCAATCTTGAATGAAACACGAAGCAAAATCTATTCTGTTTTTGGTTAAATAGTAAATTTGACACCTTTTGACCCCGGATTTTCGTCTCTTTATTTTTTTAATCTTTCAATTTTACAAAATTATAACTTTGATTTGTACTTTTACATTTTAAGTAATGAAACTATTTTTTGATTGAGTGTATCTTAAAAAATGTTTGGTTTGAAGTTTAACTAATAAAGGTAATAAACTAAAGTGTATATAAAAATGGAAAATGGACAAAAAATTTAAGATTATTTAAAACATGAGACTGAAAAAACAATATCGTGCTTCAGAAATTAAAATATATCAACATTTTTTTGCAACAGTGGAAGTAAAATAATTATTTGACAGCTCATGGCTTATCCTTTCGGGCTGCTTCTATGGATTTTTATTTTTATGTTTTTCTTTGTTTATTTCTGCAGTAAAAAGCATAAATTTTCTTTTTCTTATTTTGTAAAATGCTTTTAGAGTACATGAAAATGCCCTTAAATTATGCATGAAAATGAGTAAGATGAAGATCTGTTTATTTCACATGAAGAACCAAGTTTTCTCACTAGAGATAATGAAATTAGTTTTATCACACATCTCAATTACATTTACTAACTTATAATCAATTCTATCTAACATCAGTAACACCAGTTCTGTTTAACTTTAAAACAAAGGAACGCTGTAATACACATCACATCACATCACCTTTTACAATAGTACCCCTTTGTTGTACCATATACATTTTCATATCACTCATAAATGATTGGGTGAGAGGGCCCTGGGAAGATGAAGGGCACATGTCCACCACTTTATTTACCAATAAATTCAACAAAACTTACATGTTTTTTACTGTTATTTTTTCATCACAATTGAAATTTAACTTTAGTAATCATCATATGGAAATTTACACTAAAGATAAGATAGGATACTAAGGTAAAACTGATTCTAATGGAAAACTATACCAAAAATACATAAAGAGCTGCATATACATTTTATTCTGAACTTGTATATATAAGGATGTTCAAATATAAATTTCTTTTTTTATTTGTACATCAAAACTTGTAACTGTATTGATTTTTTTTAAATAATTTTCAAATTTGAATCCAATCATAGTGAGAAGAGAACAAGCATATCATTCTTATGAACAATGTTAGCTTATGGATAATGCTGATAATGCAGAACATCTACTTATGTAATTTGAGGTCCAAAATGAGATACAATCTTCTGTTGCCTATATTTCTGTCTCCATTTTAGGACATTCTGCAAAACCTTATTTCTGACAATCAAGCTCTAATAAAACATTATTTAAAACTCTTATATGTGGAATGACAGCTAAAGACTATGTACCTTTTTTTCTCCCAAGTAACTAATATTTTTCAAAACCAAGGTTTCCACATACTCAACCGACACTAAATTTTAAATTTCACACACAATTCTGAGATGATAAAATCCCCACAGTAAGTGTACAGAGAGGCATTGCTCCCTAAAAGGAAGCATGGATAGAAATTAATAGAGGGATGTGGGTGGGGCACTTAGGAAGAAGTGGAACAAAGTGATAAAGTGGCCTGTAGCACCAGCTCATGTGAACAGAAAATGCACGTGGAATGGGAGCAAAGTAAGTCAAATCAAATCAAATCATTTCAGTGCACAAAATGGATAGTGATTGCAAGTGTGTTAGTGCTTTATTCACTTTTCACTCTATAAACACAAAATATCACTTGCAACATGAGTCTTATCATATCTCAATTTGAATAACTACCTCGTTTAGTCTTGAAGACTTTATCTTATCAATGTAGTTATGTTGCACAAGTAGCCACTGGATTTGGGTGAATGGAGAGTCTGTTACACCAATAGTTACACAGATATGATCCAATTCAATTTGCAATTGCTCTCTAGAACTCACGACAAAAAGACCCTCTTAACACAATTTGTGTGAAAACAAGAGATCAAGCTGCATTAGTTATATGATCAAATCTTCCAAAAATTGAAGTTTTACTTTCTTTTTGACAGTTCATGATTCTTCCTTTTTTTCACATGTTTGTTAAATTTGGTTAATTAACAGGGTAATTTTTATGGAAATAATGGTTTAGGTTCATGTTGAACTAATCTTCTTGTATTTGAACTCGGTTGGTAGGACTAATATGATAATGAATAAATAGTATTCCATTACAAAATTAATTTCACAAAATCCACAAAAAGGCTTTTCCATAAGGCACAATGGTCCCTCTAATATCTGGAAAACTGTTGCAGGTTGTCTTAAATTAAACATGCTATTCTTTTCAAACAACCAAGCACGACCCACTTTTGTCTATGATGACAACATTGAGTCTTAGTGGTCTCTGAGTATCTGTCTAAGAAGAACAGACCAGAAAAAAGATCTCAAAAAATAGTGTTTCTAGTTCCCTTATAATTTCCTAACTATAGAATGAAAAGATAAAATTTTAAGAACTACCCCACCTTTTCTTCAACATCTATCAACCAAAATAGAATGGCAAAATCATCAGTCTTGATACAAATTGTTTGGTTCTTTGATTTTGTTCATTTTATATTTTTGGTTACACTTTCAGTTGATCTGTATAGCATACTTTCTTATTGCAAAATTATCTCTCTTGCTGAAAATTGTTAACCTTCCTTCCAAGAAAACTTCATGTGCTACAATGATAAGATTAAGATCAATAAAAAGCTGAAAAACCATTGGAAATCAATGAATTTTGTATGCGAAACTAGAATCAAGTCAAACATGTCACATATACCAAGGTCAGATATTCCAGCAGGGTAAAGAACTGTGAGACTAATTCTTTGTCTGCAACTGTACATGTTTTCTTCCATCCCTCTTTCAGTGTATAGCCCATGACTTAGAAGAGATATTTTATTCTAATAATCTGATAACAATTTTCTATAACTTTTTTACTTATTTATTTTCATTACATATTCATTTTATGACTTATCTTATATAAATTTTCTCCTATATATAACTTCTCTGTCTATAGAAACAGTTATGAGAAAACATAGGATAACTCATTCTTAAATGCGTAAGAGCTAAGTACGGACAATAAAACTCATCTCAAACTCATCTTCTTAAAGGACTGAATAAGTAGCACTTTTGTACGGATAGTACCTCCTTATTCCTTGAAAAATGAAAGCCTTAGCTGCTATGCACACAAATTCAAGATTATTCAACACAAGTAGCAGCTGAAACAAGTCGAAATAAGAATAATAAATTCACATCAATACGTGTTTAGAAAAAAAAAAACTAGAATCGACAAATACATAAACTTTCTACAGTCAATGTGTCTGAGTAGTTCTAAATACACTAAAAAAATGAACAAAAATTTGGGTATCACATTCTCTGAAATCATGTTTGTGGCTTCCCATGTTTATTTATCTGTGATATAAGACTAAAATACATAACAATAATTATACTAGAATTTATTATTACTTTAAATAAAGTTTACTAAATTTACATTGCAAAATAAAAAAATTATAAAGTATTGAAATTCAAGGGAAATAAGTGGTTTTGCACTTTACCCAAGAAACTTTATCCCATCCCTCATTCATATCTTATCCTTTCCTACCCAAAGTTGTGGGGTCTGTGAATGTTAAGAACTTCGAAAGGTCACTCTATCAGATACTGGCCTTAATTAGACTATCCTCATCCTGGGATTGATATTAATTAGAACATTGAATTACTGTTAACTGGCATTTATTAGCAAATATAAACCTTTAAATACTTTTAATATTCATAATGTTACTAAACTCTATTAACAAAGTTGCAGACATGTGAAATTATGTAGTGCAGACATTGACACGGCCACTGATACGATACGGATACGGAGATACTTTAAATTTCTAAAATATAGAACACGGAGACACAAATCTATATATTATATAATTATGAATTATATAAATTGACAATAAAAATTTATGTGTGCATGTTCTAAATTATTTTTTTAGAGTAGAAAGATGTTATATTTTTTATTTTTATAATCATAATAACAATTTATACAATAAAGTTTTTGAATTTTAAAAAAATTAATATATTTTTTTTTAAATTATGTTAAAATCGTACTAAAATTATCAAAAATTTAATAAATATATTTTGAATTAGACACTTTGTCATACGAGTATCCATACGAGTATCGGTGTCCGATATCAAATACCGACACGTCATTTAAAAAAAATTTCTCAATGCAATATAGTTTTTTCTTTTGTTTTTACAGTGTTACTGCTTTCTCTCTCTCTCAATCATATCAATTATTTTATCATATATTTCATTATCTGCTCTTTTCATTTCTCTCACTCTTATATAATTCCTCACTAGTAGCATATAGTTGACATTTATTTTGGCCTCATTAATTCAAAAGTAATTGTAAGTACTATCAGTCTAATAATACTGATTTTATCATCAAGATCACCTAAAAGCTAGATTTTCCAACATGTTTACTTGGTTAAAATCACCTTTAATTTACAATTCAAAATATTATAAAATTAAATTAACTGACAATACTCTCCATGTATATTACATATATCTATCTAGTAGTTATTTTGACTTTGTAACTGAAATGAACTCTTATCTATTATTTTCTAAGGTACTAATATGGCACTGCATGCTGGTATGCTATAAAGAAGTTACTAACAAGCAAAGTCAGCTAAGTATCTGTGACACGCTTTAGAATAATATATATTGGATTTTGATGTCTCCAAGTATCTGACACACTTAGAATAATATATATTGGATATTGATGTTTCCGCCATAATTGTATAGGCAAAAGCTACGATGTATCATGTCAACCATTTACTGTGTCTTTGGTTTTTAGCTCAATAGAACCTATACGAATGTTCAATAACAAGTTTTTAGCTCAAATAGAACTTATTCTTCCATTTCATGGATTATTTTTAGATTGGAGTATTCTATCATGCTTGTAATGGTAGATGTTTTTATTAAAAGTTGGGTTAGGGATGGTTAGATTAGTAATTAAGAAGACAATTTCTAAAAAGGAAAGTTGCATGTCACACCGAAAACAAACATCTAAAAAAACAAGTAGGTAAAAAAACAGGTTTTTATTTATTACAGTGGTTTTTTTTTAATTAAAATGGGATCACTTTTAAAAAAATTATAAATTTGACTAAGTCTTGCCAATTTGGCACGATTTTTTTAGTTAAAGTCTTTCTGTAATTTCAATCTGAAGTTGTGTTAACCTGTCAAGACTTCTGTTAGGGTTCTCTCTAGTGACGAACATATCATTGATGATCCTCTTCCACCTCCACCTCTGTCTGATCATCACCCTCCATGAAGACTTCGACGACAAATACGAAAACCACATTGTGGCAAGTCTTTCCATAAATAATTTACTTCAAATAGTTCAACTTTTTATTTTATTTTATATCTTGTAATGAATTTTACTAATTTGTCTAATTATAATTAATCCCTTCTCATCATCCTGTGTTCTATAAAACTATTACTTTCCAAGGTAATTTTTCAAATCCGCAACAATTCTCTATTTATTTTCCAAATACAATAACAATTCTCATTTCTCTATTTATTTCCAAATGCAATAACAATTTTATTCATATTTTTTATTAATCAAATAACCAAATTAATATATTACATTACCGTCAAACATGATCCATACACGATTATCCAATTTTTTGTCTCTTAAAACTAACACCCTTAAACAATTATGTATCAAATTAATTTTAAATATTATATAATTTATTACTTAATATATAAAAAAAATTAAAAAAAATAAAACGTAAACAAAGTTGTATCAATTTGACACGACTTTAGATTAATATGACAAGAATCATGCTAAGTTAGCACGATTTCAGGTTGAGATGGTAAAGTCGTGCATTGACACGACTTCTTCGTATGAAGTCGTGCATTGACACAACCCGTGTCAAATTAACACAATTTTCTCAAATTTATAATTTTTTAAAAGCCACCACATTTTAGTAAAAAAAAAAAACAATTTGATAAAAAAATCTAAAAAACGATTTTCTAACAAACATAAGTAAGTATCTGACTTAAAAAGCAAATACACTCCCATAATGTTCTGGAGCATTTGTACTTCCCATGCCGCAATTATATAAATCTTTTCATGTTCCGAGTACTCCATGTACTTTTCTCCATCTCCCTTTCTCTCTCTCACACACACACGATTTAGAAGCTTCAAGAGAAGAATGAAGGGGAAGTTTCTGAGAGGGTGTCTTAACAAGTGGAAGAAAGTTGGGAGTCGAGTGATCCACTGTGGTGCCTACGATTACTGCTGCGAATGGGAAGTGTGGCCATCCATGCACGATGAAGGAGAATGCGATATTCCCAACGATGTGCCAAAGGGTCATTTGGTTGTGTACGTGGGAGAGCATCACAAGAGATATGTGATCAAGATCACGTTGCTCAACCATCCTCTCTTCAAGACTTTGCTGGATCAGGCTCAGGATGAGTACGATTTCATTGCATACTCAAAGCTCTATATTCCTTGCACTGAGCATCTTTTCCTCACTGTCCTTCGCTCTGCAAGCTCTCCAAATAATCAACCACTCTCTCTCTCTGTCTGAGTCATTATGTAGCCATTTATTATGTTGTAGATCCAGGTTCTTGTTTCATCTGTGTTTTTTCTCTTATCAGGGAACATGCAGAGTTAATTAGCACATTGGCCAAGTTAAGGAAAGTTTATAAGTTAATTACTATCTGTAAGGCCACTTGATCCTTGGATTACTTAAGGATGATGAGGATCTCTTGGTAGCAATAAGAAAATGAACTGTCAATATTATGTCTAGTGTAGCAGAAAACTTAAGTTATACAAATATTATATACATATACATATATATATATATATATATATATATATATAGACAATAGTACTTATAATTATAGATGTATGAAGAAAAGTTAAAAGTTTGTGGAGACATGTGTGCCCACAAAAGTCCAAGGTAGATCTGATAATGTACATACATAAATAAATTATGTATAGCCTTTATATTGGGATAAGGATGTGTTTGGAAACCGTTTTAATAGCGTAATAGAAGTTTCTTACGTTGCTATCAATACAATAACATAAAAGGAGATGGTAGATGCAAACGCATTATAAATGCTTAGTATGAATAATTCACATATTTAAAAGACATGGAATATACAATTGTAAACGAACATGCAATTAAGACATACCGTTAAGTGTTTTGAAACGATCACACAAATAAATGTCTATAACAAATCAAATATAGTTTCATATTATAATTTAAAAAAAAAACTATTTTAGCAAGTTATAACTTTTTATGAGTACTGTATACAAAAATCCAGCATGTCACTCTTGGGTTGCTTTTATAGAAATCCCAAACAAGATGCATCGGTTAAGATATTAAGTGGAAAATTTGGGTTTATAAAAAGTTATTTAAGATTTTAGATGTTAAATAAAATCCTAGTTTATAGAATTTTAAAATATGTTAATTAATATTTTTTCACATATTTTGACCCGATGGATGATTTGTTCAATCCGCAAAACAAAGTATGACCAGTTAAAAAGTGTAATCTAATTGAAGTAATTTTTTTTTCTAACATTTAATCTGCAGTCTAAATAAATTTTGATGGAAGTATGTAGATTTGTGGACATAAAAAAAATAAGTATATTTAAAAAGATTTAATATTACTTTATAAAAATACCTACATATTATAATTTGTATATAAACTTAAATTAATTTTATTAATATGCTTTAAATTTTAAATATATATATTAAATTACTTCTTTTTACTTGTTAAAAAATAAGTAAAAAGATTTATTAACTTGTGGACTAAATTTTAAACCAAAAAATATAATTTATTTAAAATATAAACAGAAAGAGATGACAGAAATTTGATTAAGTGGTCTTGAATTATTGAGAGGTAGCAGTAGTGATGATATGCAGTTGATGGACACAAGTTTTGTCTTCTGATCCAACAAATTCTGTCCTTCTGCAAATGATAGCTCCTAAACCCTAAACCTAAAGATATTTCCACAGGTTGACCTAGATTCTCAGTCTTCATCTTTTGGAGCCATCAAAATCATTGTCAAGGAAAAATCTTATTATTTTTCATATCCAAATGTCTTCAAACACTTGGTTTCAATTAACTATGTGTTTTGGATTGAAGTTTACAAAAATAAATTTAAATCAACTTCATTATGCAGCTTAAGTTTCAAAAACAACTCTGATGTAACTTTTAGTTGAAACTTGGTTTAAAAATAAATAAATACAGGTATGCAAAATTATTAAAAAGGAAATGAAATGCATTACTAAACTAAATTCAGCAATACAAATATGCTAAAGGCAGATGACCAAATATCAAACATAGCTTACATATACCTCTTTTTTTTTATCAAAATACAATAATCCATAAACAATATTTAAAAAAAAAAATATTTAAGAAGGTTTTTTTTTTAATTACACTACAAGAAAATCATAAAATAAAAACTAATTTTAGAAACAAAAATAATTAGTTGTTATAGTGACTAAATTAGAGATTATTTTAGGAACTAAATAAATTTTTGGTTTATAAATTAGTTACTATTATTGTTAAATGGTTTCTAAATTGGTATCTAATTAGCAATCAAAGTTTTTGCTACCAAATTTAGAATTGAAATAATTGGTAGTTAAAATCTTGGTAGCTAATTAGATACCAATTTAGAAACTATTTAACAATAATAAAAACTAATTTAGAAACCAATTTTTTTTAGTTTCTAAAATGGTCTCTAATTTAGTTATTATTACACCTAATTATTTTGGTCTCTGTCAAAATTGTGTTGTATTTTTTAGGAAGTTTTATATTTTATCCTTATTATATTTTTATTTTGTATCACAGTTGTATCTTACTATTAATATTAAGATTATGTATTTAGAAACAATCCCACAATCATAGGGATTTGTTTCTCTAGAATTAGTTGTCCATATTTCCTAAAATAACTAGCAGGCTCATGTATATATAGGTCTAATGACCTCATAATTTAA
>Ga0123342_1000845_pt1 | contig 50428 bp, 18 predicted proteins | sample Turbeawhitnodule_FD_89960 | JGI IMG/M metagenome (GOLD analysis project Ga0123342, IMG submission 89960) | Root nodule microbial communities of legume samples collected from Mexico - Turtle bean Mexico white nodule | ecosystem: Host-associated > Plants > Roots > Nodule | place: Mexico: Nepantla...
ACTGGCGAGCACGGCGGAGAAGAACACCAAGATAAACCTCAAAGGGCACATCTCTCAACAACCACTTCGTGACTTTGGGAATGAGAGTTGTTTACAATGTCAAAAGCTACCTTCTCCAACTGCCAACCATTTATCTACTTCAAGCCTGGAACAAATCTAATAACACAACTCTAACGGAGATATCACAAAAACGATGTTTTCATCATTATAGTTCAAATATTATTGTGGAGACTTTTACATATACTAATAATTGGTGGTTATGGTCAAACTCATAATATATACACAAATTATTCAAATTTATTAATATTAATATTTTTTGTCAATTAGTAAATTCTTATGTGTTCCTAGTAGGGAGATGAGACCTATAGAACTATTGAAGTTTTCTTCTCCTTCCTTCGGTCGGTTAGGTTGCTAGATGATGAACTGGGGTTCTTCTCGTCCTCCTGCTTCTCCTTCGACACTCAGTCTCGAGTAAACATCGGATGACGGGGTACCTGCGAAGGCACTCCCGACGCTCAAGTTAGTAAAGCGGGTGATGGTACTCTGGTAGGAAAACAGTAATAAATGACATACATTTCCCCTTGGGATGTGTCCTATTTATATTATTTTAATGGGCTTACCTTATTGGGCCTGATTAGCGGAGTGAGTCTCGCTTAGGATTGCATTACCTAATCCTTAATGACGGATTAACTTCACTGACCTTGATTTGAGCGTTAACGGTAGTATGGGTCGGCTTGCTAGGCCGACCGTGGCGATTCCCCTTGTCTCGGCCAAGCTTCCATGGTCTCGACAAAGTCTCTTAGATCTCGGTCATCTCGGCCAAGTCTCTCAGGTCTCGACCAAGTCTCCCTGATCTCAGTCAGGTAGACCAGGTCTCGGGCAGCCAGGTGAATCTCACTCATACCCGTACATTATGATTTATGACTTAATATTCTATATTTTCTCATAGGAGCTAAAGAATTGGAAGAAAAAAAGTGCTTAAATAGGTAAAAATGATTATCAAGACAGATCTACATCATATTTTAGTAACTAAAAATTTCAATTTCTTTTGTTATATCTCATTTTTCTCTCCTTTTCTATATATTGGTGGTTTGAATGTAAGTGAATTTACTCAACATTGTAAAATTAATAGATGTTCTATTGTTATAAAATTTTCAGTTATATGTAATTGTTATTTTTTTTTTAAAATTATTTGACAATTATCTAATCACTAGTTGATATTCTGTTATAAATTTTATATAATTATAGTTTATTTATCGATTTTGACATTAAAAAGGGTTAAATATGTATCATTTTGATATTAAATAATGAATAATATCACATGTTTATTTTATTGTAATACACTCGAGTTCATAGTAGGTCAGAGTCAAAATCATGCATATTGAACTACCATTGAACGAGGGATTGAAATTATGGAATTGAGGTGGGGTGAAAAAGAAAAAACAAGGAGAGAAAAAAATGAAAAATAAAGTTGCTTGGATGATTAATTTGAGTGAAAAGTTTATAAATGATTTGATTGATCGGATAAAATAAAAAATTATAAAAAGCAATTTAATATAAGAAATCATTTACAGAATTACAAATAAAATAAAAGTTAAATTAAAAATAAAAATAATTAAAAAATTAAAAAAATTATTTGAAATAAGAAAATAAAATATTTTCACAAAATATCAAAAAGTAAATTATTTTTATAAATAAAATATTAATAGTTAGTAAAAAAATTATAAACATATATATAATTTACCCATATATTATATATGTGTGATCTCTTAGGCCATTCTGAATTCTCTCCCGTGCTTTTTATTGGTATAATTTAAGCGTTGGAAATAAATTTTATAGACATAATCAATTAACATTTGCGACATAATTGATCTTGTATAACTGTGTTCGAAATCTCTTGTATATTTTTTAAGCGTAATTTTTTTAAGTTTTTGATATTTTATTGGCTCCTTTTTAATACTTCCTTCGTAATCTTTCTATCTTCCACTTTACAGGCTTGACCCAAAGAGACAGTAAATGAAGGGTTGTTGGCTTTGATTATTATCCATGATTGGGTTTGGCTGGTGTTCTTGGGTGCTTTCTTCCTGCACTTCAATTACTCACAAAATTGATCCCATTTATCATTGTTTGCTTACTTCTTTTTCATCGTTGATATTTGGTCTGTTTTTACAAACTTGGTTGAAATTCTTAAAGGTTCTGTATTATTCAATAACGTTCTAGCTAAGCATTTTGTTTTAATTTCAAACGGTTACAAAATTATCCCTCAGAAAATGACAAAATAGTAATTATAAATCAAATTTTAATATTTTAATGGCAAAATTAAGCTACAGGGTTTTAGGATTTACCTTCATGCATATTTAACAATTGCTTTTTGTGTCCTTTTTCTTTGCCGTGCTCACTTTTTTTTTTTTATCTTTTATAATCCAATAATTTTCTGTTATCATTCTAATTCTAATGATCAAGTTCCAAAGGTATTTGGAAAATTGTCAGAAAAAAAACATATTTTTGAGAAGGCAAATTGTTTTGACATTCCGAAACATAGCATTTATAAAGTTGTGTGAGATGATAAAATGAGTGGTAACTCGCAAAAGGAAAAGGAAAAGGAAAAACACTTGAGAAGATAATTTGGCATGGTACATTTCTTCTGACGATGGGTGGTCCCAGTGTAGGTGGGACGGATGAGTTATTTGAAATGGCTTTATTAATTTCTGATCTTGGGCTTCTTGACAATCATGACGGAACAACGAGCATGACGAGCACAGTGGTCACTCACACTTCCTAAAACCGCTCTGCAAATGCAATAAAATGAGGAAAAGAAAGAGTGTTTGCAGAGTTAAGCAATGGACACTGAATACGTAGGTACCTTTTGATAGCTCCGTACCCGTGGCTACCCAAAACCAATACGGATGCGCGGTGTCTCTCCACAGCATCACACAGCACGTTCCTCGCATCGCCTTCCGCCACTTCCACAGTCACCTCACCAACCTTCAATCCAATCGCAATCATTAATAATTCATTCATTCATTCATTCATTCCTTCCTTCATTCATTCATTCATCCATAATATAACTACCGATTTACTGGCACATATTTGCTTTGCTTTTTCTGAAATTTGATCAGCATTGAGTTTGAGCTGCATCTCTACGGCAGGAAATATTTCAGAGCCTAGGAAGCCTGTTGTGAGTTCCATCCATGAAATTGAATCAGTACCTTCTTCTGTAACAATATATATAAACAAACAACACACACAAACAAACGCTTTGCTTTGCTTTGCTTAATTACCAGGTCCTGCCATGGAAACAGCCGGGGGAGGAGAGGGTTTGGCATTGATAATAACAAGATTGAAAGGAGCCTCTGCACCGAACGGGGTGAAGAAGTGGTCTAGGGTCCACTCCAAGGCATAGTTGCTATGCTCATGTGCGTCCATCGCTAACACCATCACTCGCTTCTCTCCACAACTACTCGCCATTTTTTTCTTTCTCTTTTCTCTTTAACAATAACAATCAATGCCCTATACATATATACACAACAACATGCTTTTCAATTTAATAACTCTTATCAAACTTTTACTCATTGTTAATTATTATTTTTAAATTTTACTGCTATTGTCCCAATGGGATGCCGTAAGTCACCCAATCTGCATTTTTTTAATTTATAATAATAGATTATCTACTTGTTCGTTAAAAACTACAAAACACAACTTATCTCTCCGCTAACGTTTTCAACTATTTCTTACCAAAAACTGGTAGGAATAAGACTTTTTCCTTAATTAATAATATGTTAAAACGGAATTTTATCAAAATATTATCTGAACCAATATTTTAAATAGTTTCTAAACAAATATTGCTTATTAATAAGTAAACTTATAATTATTATTCCAAAAAAAGTATTTATTTATTAAACATTTTTATTTAATTTTAATACAGTATGTTTATTTATTAAACATTTTTATTATTATTCCAGACATATTGACGTCTTAATTTAGCTTAAAAATTAAGGTTATGAGAATTGGCTTTTGGTATTGTAGAGAGAATATATTCTGATTGTTATGTGGCTATTGGTGCTCTGTGTGATCATTATTTGTCCTTGTCATTTGAGTTTTTTATGTTTACTAAAATTTGTGTGACATGAAATGACGCGAATTGCACTTTTTAGTAAAATCTAAACGTTACTTATATGTTTTTAACATTTAAAAGTATTTAGATACTCATTTTAATTAAAATAAAAAGATATAATTATGAGAAATAATTCAATTCCGAAAAATTGTAAAAAAAGTATAAAGTTATATTAAATTATGTTTAATAACGTGTTTGGAATTATTTTGTGTGATAAAGTATCCTAAAGTTATGAGAATAGTAAGAGATGAAGTTATCAGATTAGTAGAATGAAGTAGTGAGAGATTGACGTAATGAAGACATGTATGATGGAATGAGAAAGGACATATCCTGCATATCTGGTTCTCGTTCTCTGGTTCAGGGCATTGATGATCTTCTGATGGAGATTTTTCTTACAGAGCAATAAGGCATTAGCTTGTCCAAGTGTGGGTAAAAGAGATACAATAGTGGAAGAATTAAGTGCTATTTCCGGTTAGATACGAAACTCTTTTTTTTTTTTTGTAAAATGCCAACAATGATTACAGTCCATGAGACAGTATCCTCTGGGACATACTATCCAACATTGTGTCCTGCTTAAATTTATTTTTTGCCACATTTGACATGTATGTCAAGCAACTAGCCTAAAATTTTATTTTATTTATTTATTTTTAGCCTAAAATATAAATACACAACAAGTACAATGCAACTTATATAATATATTCAAAATCACGTTATTATTAATAAATAAATAAAATTATTAAATATAAATCATTAAAATAAAATCCTACTTCATGAATATAATTTATTTATTTTTAAATAAAAAAATATTTTTAACTTTAATAGTATTTAAAAAGTAGTAAATATTTTTAATTTAATCGTATAACCTATTTTTAACCCAATTTATTAAATATATTTCATATTATTTTTAATATATCAAAACTTTTTGATAGGGTAAGTTTTTTTTTTTTAAAAGAAAATAGTTTTAATTCTTCAAATTTATTATGATTTTTAAATAAAGCAAATTAAAATTTTGAAATTATATATTATAAAATAAAATTTTACACAACATTGTTATTTAGTTTATGTAATTTTAAATAATATTTAAATTATTATATACATATTTTTATTTTATTTTAAAAAACATATATAAATTACCATTATTTTTGAAAAAAAAATATTTCAACTAAAGTTATTAACTTCAATTCAAATAAAATACATTGAATTCGTCAAGACAAAATACGAATTCTTTATATTCACAATTTCAATTAAAAAAATAGATAGACTTAATTAAAATCGTAAAAATGAATTACTTCTATTTAAATTTTTTACATAAAAATCGATTTTTTTTTATAATATCTCTGTTTCAAATTAAAATTCATACTCAATCGTATGACGATTTGTCCATTTTTATATTTTCATTACTAAATTAGCATTTTTAATCATTATATCATTACTCCTTTAATAATATTATGTCAAGAGTAATATAGAAAGGATTAAGAGTTCAAACGTCATCTTCGAATAACTTGTATTCCTATCAGCACCTAAAAATAAAGAAATGAAGAGGTAAAACATAGAAGATTGAAAAGTAAAAGGAAGATTACAATGAAACCAAACTTATATTAAAATTCAATACTATGTTGAAATACACGAGGCGAAAAAAATCGCACCACAGCCCCTATATATATACGTATGTATATATATATAAACAAAACCCTAATCTTTTCAAGGCCTTCTCAGTTCATCATATGATTTCATGTAAAGTTTTGTTCTTCAGAAAATTAGTTATTAGTTATTACAAGCAAAGAAATGTGAATAGCCGATGCACATATGGTGCGTTCTTGACTCTCTCCAAAAATTCTACTGCTTTCAAACCTAATCACCAAACTAGGAAACAAATAAAGAGCTTACCATAAAGCCAAAAGAATGGTAGTTGATGTGAAATGTAAAGAAGCTAAAACTTTGAAAGCAAATTAAAAAACAGCTAGCTCTACCACCTCCAACAGCTGCCAATAGTAAATAAGAGTTTTCTGCTGGTGATGAGAGATGAGAGGGTATTGAAAGTCTAACTAACCCAATCCAAAAAGTAGCAGAAATAGACAATGAAGTCTGAACCACTTCAACTCTGGCAAGCAGCAGCGTATTTAAGGATATATAGGAGATTGATGAATGTTAGGAATCCAAGAGGCAACAATGAAGAACTAGGTAGGACAAGTGAATGAAGCCTTTATTTGGTTGACAGTGGATGCAATGAGATTACTAACAGTTGTCACCTCCATATTCAACTTGGCAGATGGCGAGGAGCTCACTAGAATCTGAAATGCAACTGTGACTAGTGAACCCCCAGACCTTCCTTTGTTCCTGTTTCCGTTTGAACTCGTTGATGCTCCATCTCCTTCCTGCTCCGCCTGCCCATCTGGCAAAATCGTAAACCCATTTGGTAGCAAGGGAATGCATGAAGTGTCTTCACCACTCATTGCTATGTTCATCGATGGCAGATCAACTGGGCAATAAACCACAAGTGAACCAGATGAATCAATGCAGCTCTCTTGGAGTATTAACATGTTCTGACTCGTGTTGAAAGCCTACATATATATATATATGCCAATGATGGGATAAAAGTTAAACGAGAAACATAAAGATCAACTGGGTCACCAAGGAGAGGAAGATCGTCTTACTCGAAGAACTGATATGCTATTACCAGGATGTGGACCATTTGCTATCTGGGCAACCTCTTGCACGGCATTACCGTTGGAAAGAACATCCCACTAAACGGACAAGAAAAAAACATTAAAAATCCTCTCCGAGGTCACACATTCAAATAAGTCGAATAAAAACTACCTGAGGTCTTTTTGTTTCATCCTTGAAGAAATTGAAGACGGTGTGTGGAGGGGTGGGCAGCCAAATGGTAGTGGCTGCACTTAGCACCACGCTATTAGGTTGTCCAGGATTTGAGCTTTTGTGGACAGTGACTCTGATTAAAATTTCATTAAATCCGGAGATTGTGGTCCATCGGCGGCCACTTGAAGTACCAATACTGGCACAAAAATTGCTGACCATCCTTTGAGCTAGTTTCATCATGCTCCTCTTGCCCTCGGCAGATGAAATTACTGAAATTTAAATCCCATGTTAAGCCAAGAAAGTTAAACATAACATAACATTACATTACATTACAGAGATGTATTTATTTGTATACCTCCTCCAGGATTATCCCTGGTTGAATTGGGTGTAACCATGAGATACGTAAGTCTTTCACACATTCTCTGGAGGGTTGCAAGCCATCTTTCAGCGCTAAATGCCATCCCACTATAAATAAGATTTCTGAAAAGCCGATGAGGCAGAGTTTTGTCTTCAATCTCTACGTGTTCAACCCAAGTAATCTACAAGACAGACAACTCAAAAGAGTAACTACAAATGTATGTAAAGGGTTTCTAGCAATGACTTGACCTGTTTAACATTTTTACCTTGGACTGGCCGTCCGGCATGTCTTGGATCAAGCAACCAGAAGGACGACGATGAGACCGAAAGTGAGTGTCTTGGGGAAAATCATAAGAAACGTCCACCACTGCCCACGTGCCTTTCTCAATTTGCTGGCAATAGCGAAGGAAGTAGAACTCCCGAGAAGAAACAAGGGGAGAAAGCACTTGCAACTCCGCATACATCTGAAAAGTAAAAAGAGAGAAAAAAGTTGCATGCTATGCTATGAAAGGAAACCGGCGTCAAACATGTATAAAATAAAAGTATTTGCACCCAGTTCAAGTTACCAGATGCAAAGAACCACCCATCCCAGAAGATATGACTTGAATAGTCGCTGCCACCGAGACAATAGTGGGAAAAAGTTCCGTCCACTTGTTCTGCAAACTCATTTGTGACAAGTGAGAAACTCAGAAAACAAAATAAAAGGCCCTCCATAGAGAAAGAGTGAGAGAAACATACTGGGTCCATAAACATATCAGCCAAAGCCAAACTATTGATTAATACGACTGCAGAATCTCGTGATGCTTCAAGGCGAACATTAGGATTCTTGGGGCGACTATTGGGCTTGGGGAAAATTCTTTCGTAGGCATCAGAATTAAGGACATCTCTCCCATCGACGTTGGACTTGAGCCACAAGGGTTCGTTTGTCTGCACCAGCCTGAGTAATTCTTCCATGGCTTTGGAAGCAATGTCGGACATGAGGGACTTGTCCATGTCCGAAAGGTAAGGAGGCTGATAAGGCATATTTGGCAATGAGGAAGTCCCCGCAGAGAGAAGATCGAGATTAAGGGAAGGAGAATGTGCGGGAACATGATCAACCAACGCTTGGTTTCCAAAACACGACATCGACAAGTCCAGAGACGATAAATGAATAGGCTGAACAGGAGGGAGCTGGGAAATTGGTCTTCCAATGTACTTGGCAGCAATGCTAGATACTCTATCAAGCTGATCAAAATGAAATTATTAATAACAAGAGATTGAGATTGGAGGAGTTATGATTTGATGAAACGAGATTCAAGAAACCTCTTCTTTGAGGTGGGCATTCTCTAATCGCAACTTTTGGTCGTCAAAATAGGAATCATCATTGAGGGGAGGGCCACCACAAGAAGGGCAGATAACATTTTTCAAAGCCTCTCTGATAGCTATGTTCTCGCAGCGTATCTTGTCATTGTCAGCACGAAGAGTACAGTTGTCTGCTCTCTCGTGCTGGGCCTGATCCAGAAAAGTCAATAATTTAGAATTGGAACAAAAGAAGCAAAAGAAGACATTGGACACATGAAAACACATGAAGAAAACATATAGGTACCTTCATCTGGGTCCTCCTGTTCTGAAACCAGAACTTGATCTGACGAGGGGCCAAGCCTAACTCTCTGCTTAACTGCAACCTTTGCTTCTCATCTGGGTGGGGACACTCTCTGAACATTCTGAACACAAGAGAAGAGAAGAGAATGGGTAGAAAAGAAGAAGAAAAGAAAAAAAGTGTAAAATGAAGGAGGGTGATGGGTGGGTGGCTTACGACTCAAGCCTCTGAATCTGAACGGAAGTATGACGATGATAGCGCTTTCGCTTCTCCTGGGAATCCGAACCATCATGTTCCCCTGCAGACGGAGAGCCAGCACCTCCACTCCCATACTCCATTCTCGATTCACCGATACTCTCCACTCACGTACGAATCAATCAATGTATAGTACAGTACGTGTGTTGTCACTTCTAACTAACTAACTCTAACTCTAACTCACTCCGCTGTTCCTCGTACTGTTGTTGCTTAGTGTTGTTGCTTAGTGTTCTAATCAGGTTTTAAAGAAAGGAAGGAGAAGGTCCCCTCCAATTCTCTTTAGCCAAAACCAAAACTGGAGGAATGAATCAAACCAGAATCGCATGCCCTTTCTCTCTTCTCTTTATCTTCCCACTTTCTGTCAATTAACAAATTTTATTTTATTTTATATTATTTCCGACAGTCAAATGAAAAAAAAAGTAACTTTTTCTTAAATATTTTCCTTATCTTTGGAAAATTCTATGATATCATGTATGTTGTTCAAAATTCAGAATTAGTGTATGTTTATATTTCACCAACCATTATCTATAATATTCTAATAATTGTTTAGGTAATTGTAAGTTTTCAAAAATAAAATGTGATATTGCATATGATACACTTCATTCAATTATTTCTTACTTGAGTGACAGACTGAAACAAGTCAAATAATATTTATTTTCTGTAAAAAATATTCCAGTATCATGGACAAGTAATTAAACTAATTTTAATTTCGGTTATATTTTTTAAAATATCTTAATATATAAATGATTGTTTCACAATTATCATTTTCTTACACATCAGAACTGATGAATTAAGCAAAAAAGGATTCATGTAAAAATAATTGATATTGTTTAGATGTGAGACAAATAGAGGAATTAAATTTGAATTTGGTGAATTAAAATTATAAATGTTATTATATTTTGAATTTTGAAGTGCAGAAATTTAAATTTATAGGACTGGATTATTTGTTGGATGTCACAAAATATTGTCCAAATTGAGCGGAGGTTACAATATATTTATTATCCGTTTATACATCAAATATAGGAAACAAATCCCTCATTTTGCTTCCGTTTTTATTTTCCCTTTATTATGAATAACACAAAATAAAAACAGTGCAAATTAATTTTAAATATTTACTCATTTTTGGCCTTACCTCATGGTTGAAAATATTATATTTTATTCCACCACGTCATCTTCAGAATCATATTTTTTACATGCCAGTGAAAAATATATTTTTGCAACCATTGCATGTTATATACAAGATATGTGATGAATTTAAATATATATATATATAATAATAATAAAGTATAAATTTATAATTAAATAATATAAAAAATATTAAAATAATAATATTAGAGATAGTAATATGATTGTATGAATAATGTGAGTTGTGAAGATTGATATATAAGAAAAAAGAAAACACAGGTTTCAGTATAAACCAAGATTTTGGGTATCAGATTTCAGCGTAAGTTTGTACAAATTTCTTTCTACCCATTCACTCCAAAATCTCAACTTACTAAAAATACATTGTCAGATATACCAATACATGGTAAGAACAAATCTACCAATCATTTTATTAATAATTCAGTTCAGATTTTTTTGTAAGAATATTAATATTCAGTATTAACTTATTCTCTAGCCATACTTTTGCTATATAAACGTTCATTGTATTAAATGTTTTTTTCTGTAAAATCAGACATAGTATATTTTTAACTAACAAAAACAAAAATAAAACATACAAAATTCGTATCATACAACAGTCCATATTCCCCCACGAAAATAAAATTATTATCTCCTTGCCATAAGTTGGATATTTGTCTATACTGTTTGATTCAATTTGAAACAATTACTTTTTTGTTTACTAAAAAATATAGTGTTAGCCCCTTTTTATCATCATTTCTATTAATATTACTGTTAATTCACACGACAAACAAAGAACATATCACCAATCATTATCATCTATAATTAGTGGTTTTACTCTAAAATAAGGTATTATCATGCTAATTTTTATTTTTTATGAATTATTGTTTCATGTTGGGGCATGCATGTTTTTTTTTTTGTAAATAGTTTGATGAGTGAGAGTGTGTGCATGATGATTCTACTCCTGGAACCAATTTTGTGGTCCATATTTTCTTCATAACATTATAATTTAATAAGAAATTATAAAAAAAAATTAACATATATGGCAATCCATGCTCACAAAGTAAAAACATTGACACTTAAAATCATTAAGGATCATGCATTTAAAACTTATTTATGCTAAAATTGATCTCAACTAAAATTTTAGGTTTTACCATAATTTATATAGTTAAATATTGTATTAATAAAAACAAAATTTAATTATTATGAGGTTGTGGTTTGCACTTACTTATATACAATGAAATGTTGGATATGGATGTCCAACAGTTATAAAAGTGGGTTGTCATTCCAATTTATTGTATTCGTTTTAAAAATTCTCATATGCATAAACACATAAATTTATTTTCTTAGAACATTGCGACCTTGATAATAACTAGCACCTCTTCTACTTTGAGCTCTATGATGAGTAAATATGTTAAAATGAGTTCAAACTCACAAGTTAAGTCAGCTCTCCACATGTTTGAGATAGGTTAGATTGATAAAAATATAATTTTTTGAAATGTGGATTAAACTGAACTCAACTCAATTAACCCACAAATTAAATAGTTTCGAGCTTGGTTAGATGTGGGTTGACCCATAACTCATTAAGAACAACCCTTTATAATTATTTTAATCATTTTTTCATTATAATTATTTACTATTTTTAATTATGTAATTTGACATTTTGTTTTCTAGAATGTTTTTCAATGTATAATTTTTTTATTGTGTAATTTATTTATTTGTTTAGATATATGATTGATATCTTGATTTCACTTAATATTTTTATAATATTCGTAATGATGGTTAATGCTGGGTGAAATAGGTGAATATCTTGATTGTACTCTTATAAATAGGTAGATAAAATAAATCCATTTTATTATACTAGTAAATATATGAAATAAGTTGGAACAACAATATATGCTTAAATAAATAAATCCACACCAAATCCACTAGCCTACAATGCGTGAAGTTATGTTAATTTTTTTTATTTACCCCAAAATGAATCGGATTGAATTGACCAATCTTAGCTTAATTTATATATTATCCTCTTAGCTTTGATAAGTCAAGAAATATGATAAACACAAAGTGATACATTGAAGTTTAATGACAAGATGAAGTGACACAACTTTTGAAATAATATGCGAGTTTCACTTTAAACTTTTTTAATTAGGCAACTAAATTAAGTTAACAAATCACTCTTTAAAAGAATTACCAAATTAAATTTTTAATTAATAATAAGATGAATTTGAAAAAAATAGTACAAGATAATTCATTAAGACTTCATTTTTTATAATAATAATATTGATAAAATTATTATTATTATTATTGATGATGATTGATAATTAATTATTGACTTTTATCAAATTATAAAATTGATTTATTTAGTTAAATAATTTACGAGTGAGTAAGTTATTAAATTAGGTATCGAATTTCTGAATAAAAGAATTTATAAATTAAAAGATTGAAAATTGGAAACTTGTGGCACACACTGGAGAAGAAGCAATGGTTATAGGAGAAGGGATAGTGAATTGAAATGAAATAGTATTGTGGAAGATGAAGATGGAGTGTAAGTGTGGCTAATATGATGAAGGTGGCTGTGATGTGAAATAATTTTCTCATAGAAATGAATTGAAGAAAGATAGAAAGGTGTAGATAGATACAGATACAGAGACAGATACAGTAGTACTTTGTTTATACATGGAGTGTTTCTTAAGTGTTGAATAAAATGGCTTGTTTTACTCATTCATTCATTGATTCACTCACTGAGGAAGAGAAAAAGCGGAAGAGAAAAAGCGGAAGTGAAAAAGAGGGGAATTGCTTAGAATAGAATAAAAGTGAGATGCTTACACCAACATACACGCACAGATCCATGGATAGATATTAGAGACCAATAACTTTGACGTCAATCTTTCTCTCTTTCTCTTTCTGAGAGTCATAAACTACTCACTCACTCACATAACAATGGACAGACCTCACCCAACTCTGATAGTACCCTCTCAACCATTTCTCATCTCTTGTACGTCAAAAAAATACCTTCAACCCAACAAAACATTCATTCCAAACTCTCACTCCCACACACCAAAATTATGGCCAAGAGATCAGATTTTGCACAGAAGCTGCTCGATGACCTCCGCCTCAGGAAACAACGAATGCCTTCTTCTCACACTTCAAACCAATCCCACCATTTCCCCATAGGTATTCTTCCTTCCTTCTTCTTCTTCACCTCTCATTCTCTTTTTCATCACCGCACAATTAATATCCTTCCAACAACACCATATAATGATTTTCCTCTCCCTTTCTCTGCCACCTTCCATCCATACTTCACAACTTTGTTCACTGTCGTTAAATTAAACTTGTCCAGCATTGGAAGTAGGGAATAATCTTCATATAATCAAAACTATTGAGTGTGTCAATCTTGTCTTTAACTGCATCTTTCAGATTTATTATAAAACTACATTATTATTGTTACCGCCAATATGGCATATATGTATGTTATATTAATAGACCACTGCCCAGTTTGTATGAATGTTTATTCCAAGCACATGCATGTATTGGTTTAAATTGTAAAATAAATTTCCGGAAAAAGTTTTGTTCTTTGGTCATTTCATCGATGAGGCAGAAATTTACTCAAGTATTACACTATTTGGTATTCTCCTTTTATGGGCTCATTATTATTATGTGAAATTTCATATTGGTCCTACCAGTAGGAGTGGACACGAGTTATTTAGTGACATATACATGCGATTTTGCTGAATAATAATGTTTTGAAAAGAGTTTAAATAATATATGTATTGCTGCCTTTCTTCTTTTTATAAAGTTCTTCTGTGTCACTTTGACTACGGTTGCAGTATTAAATAGAGCCTAAATGTGCGTCAGCTTCCGTTTTCTAGTTGACCATTCCATTTACTTAAACAAACAGAAATTCAACAAATGGGAAGGGAAAGGGATAACTATATTTTGGGATCTTGGAAGCACTCTAGTATTAACTAGGTGCTTGCCTTATGTGTAGCAAAATTATTTCAAAATATGACACTTCATTTAAAAGGAAAACGGGGTGTGTGGGGACCGGGGTCTTGCATGTTTATAACGATTTACTTATGTTTTTGCGTAACAAGACATTCTAATAATCTTTGAGTAATATGTAAGAGAAAAGGCACTGCCATGTCTACTAGTAAAGAAGAGACTTCCCTCTGTTCAACTACCTACTTTATGGTTGAAACCACAGTGGTATTTTATTTAGATTTTAAAAACTTGTGGCATGACATACATATTAGCTGCTAGCTATCAACAGAAAATTTCTTCTTTGAGAGAAGTTTACATTATTTAATTTTTCCAAACATGTTTAAGCAGATGCATATGCTTACACAAAACAATCATACAGAGGATCCAGAAACACAAAAGCTAATGAAATTGTAAGTTATCATTTAGTATTATACGCAAAAATTAAAGCAGATAGCAAACATTTTGTTGGTTAAATTGTTTTGATGCTGTGCAGATGACTTCCAGAACTGGGGTGATGCCGAATAGTTCAAGTAGAAGCCACAGATCAGTAAATAATGGGCAAGTTTCAAACCAGATGGTTCCATATGGGAAAGGTCAGAGCTCAAGGCAAACTGGTGATATGTCCCTTGCCCTGGCTTTTGCCTTTGAGAATGGAGGGAAACTAAAAAGAAGTGATTCAATTATGGGTTTCCTTCACCACATTAACAGAGGAACATTGGAATTTAGCATGTCAGAAAGACAATTAGCTTCAACTAGCAACTATCCTATCCAAATAAACGAGATATCCAAAGGTGCACACAAACTAAACCAGATATTGAGAGCCTGCTCCAATGGCCTTAATATGGACACATATTCAATACAATTTGCAAAAGAACTATTGCAAGGAGCTATTGATTTGGAAGAGTCCCTCAGGATGCTAGTAGACCTGCAAAATAATTCACAGTTTATGGTTACCTCGCAGAAGAAAAATCGAATCACACTATTAGAGGAGGATAATGAGGACAACGATGACACAGGGATGGAAATGCAACTGACAAGACCAACTTTCTCTTTTGACAAACATACTACTCAGAACACCCAACAACTTGGAAAGGCTATTTTCATGCAAAGGCCAATTACTCTTACCAGCTCAAAGGAAGGCAACAACTCAAATAATGAGAACAAAACTGTGAAGAGACAAGTTTCTCAGAAGCGATCAACTAAAACTAGCTCTATCTCTACATCTGGCATTAAGAATGTGAATGGTATTTCAGAAGGGAAAAATCTAACGGTCTCCAACCCAGAGAAGGGCAGGATTCCAAATGTTATAGCCAAATTAATGGGACTGGACATCCTTCCTGACAGAGTGGAAATGGAATCAAAACACGTGATGCTACAGAAAAGGGAAGGAATATCAACCAAGCATACTGCAAAAGGAAGCACAAAGAAGACTGAACTGCAGAGCAAAGAAGCAGATAATTTGGTGCCTATAAAAAAGAAAAAAGATATAGAAGCCTTCAAAACGCCTGCAACTCAGGGTGAAGTGATGATATCTGGGGCAAATAAAATTTTGCTTGTAGAAAAAACCAGCTCTGAATTGTCTCTTCAGAATGGAAAACCACTGTTGAGAGACCTGGATGGAATGAAAGCTCTGAAAGGATTTGACAAGCCCAGCATAAAAGTTGACAAGCAGACTAAAAGTTCCGCTGAAAAGAATTTTACTAGTGGTCAAAAGGATGTTCAGGAGATAGTAAGAAAAAAGGATCACCCTAATAACAATAACAGGGAACAGAAAGGCACTGTAAAGGGCAGAACCGACTATCTAGTTCTTAACAATATGTTATCCCAGCTGGAACAAGTGAAAGAAAGATCAGAAGTTAACTCCTCGATTCAAGAAGACAAGGACGTCAATGCAGACACTGTTCAGCCTGAAAAAAGACGCACAAACAAGAACATCATGAACAATGAAAAGAAGTCTCCGAACAGTTATGGAATTCAAAAGACACACGTACACTCCAAAAATGGGCTTCATGAAGAAAAGCATCACAGAGAACAACAACTCCAAGTGAGGGAAGAACAAAAGCTGATGATGAGACAACAAGGAGGGAGTGAAATCACATCAAAGAATTCACCAAAATCCCCTCCTCAGAAGAAGCAGCTATCCATGAACCAGGCCGCACTGTTCAAGAAAAACACTGGAGAAAAAAGTGTAGCGGCTATGAAATCGGAAGGCCTTTTAACTAATCATTATGATCTAGTCAGAGATGAAGCATCCAATTACACTAATGAGAAAGTAAAAGAAATTGTCCATAGGAAGTCGGGCCAAATTTTCTCTCCAAGAGATCAAGAATACGAACGAGCTAAGCAAAGTGGCATTAGAACTTTGATGGATGAAAGACATGTCTATAAACTGGCTAGCAAGAAAATTAAGAATACCAGAAAGCAAAATGTAGACGTGATTGGAAAGATTGATCATGTGTTGACTAGAAGAAAGGGAGCCAAGCTTATCAATAAACTAGGAAAACGGCAGATTCCCACTTCTGACAAATTTGAAGTTTTGAATGAACCAGAACAAGAAAGGATTAGCTTGTTCAGAGAAACAGATGCACACATCTTTAGCCCCAATGAACAAGTATATGTGGATGCGACTGAACCATTGGATGTGAAGCACCAACCCCACAAAGAAGCTGAACTACTTCCTACATTATCCAGTTCTGTCGGTGGAGAACATCAAAGCCAAGAAAATTTGGTAGCAATAGTTCCCAGTGATTTGGTAAGCTCTTTTTTACTAGCATCTAAAGCCATTACATATTGAGAACAAAATATAAATTAAATGGTGACAAAATTGCTTCCAAGGAAAGAAAAAAAAAAACCAAAGTTGATTGACAAGCAGCTAAATAATCCTTGTTGAATAAATTTTTACAGCATTGTCAAGATGTGTTATCATTGCAAGATCCTGTTGCAGCAGATGAAAGATTCGTGACTGGTGAAGTTGCATTACAGAGAACAAATGGTGAGCATGTATAACTATAATTTTAAACTCAAGTTTGATTTAAGAAGAAAGCAGTATCTCATCTTATGCTATAATGCATTGTGAAGGGCCCCTTTACTAGTTCCCATCGGTTATCTTCCTTCACCCTTCATATATTTTTAATCTTTCCCGCAAAATCCATCAAAATCTTTCCTTTGGTTCAGCATATTAGATGCATGACACAAAACGAATAACAGCCACTAACAGATCTCCCTATTCATCTTTTGCAAAAGTTTGCAAAATAAGTCGATAAAAATATAAATGGAATGAATCAATTTAAGTATTGGATGTTACTAAGATTTGCTTAATATCACAGGAATTCAGGAAGACAGACTGTGTGTTAAGCACTCAAACGTAGAAGATCAAAATATTTGTGAAAAAAGCTTCCAACAGCCACTAACAGAAAGTGAAAACTGTCTGAAGTGGATTCTGGTCATGAGTCAACTATTCGTCAACACTGTAGAAGGTCTTTTCAAACTGAATATCCCGTTTAACGTTCTTCAAGGTGGTGGTCGGGAGATTCAAGACGAAGATAGCAAACTCATATTAGATTGTGGGTATGAAGTGATGAAAAGAAAGGGGATACGGCAGGAACTCAAAAAAGTTCATAGTTATTCCGGGATATTAATGGGTACCACCAACATAATAATATCCTTTGATGAGTTAGTTAGGCAACTAAATAAAGACATAGAGAAGCTCAAGTTCTACGGTAGGAAAAAAAGCTGCCAATTTGATGTTGATGACAACCTACCTCAAAGGCTTGAAAATGATGTTTATGACAAAGATCCAGACGTGAACTGCATGTGGGATCTAGGTTGGAATGATGAGACAGTTGCATTTATCGAGAAATACGAAGTTATAAGGGATGCCGAAAAGCATATTCTTAGTGTTCTACTGGATGAGATCACCCTAGATTTTTGCATGTTCAATCATACACCGAAACAGTAGAAAGAGAGCTGCTCCAAGTAAGGGGGATATGGAGCTAAGTTTGTCATTGTAATTTTTTCAATGCAATTTTGTGTTTTGTAATTTATAAGGGTAAGGATTTGAGTACGACAATGATTTCTAGCTTTAGAAATTCATTATGTTTCTTCATATCAATTTAGCATGCTTCACGAAATAAAAAGGGTTGTCTTATTTTGTTTTCCCTATCAGTTGTTGTATTTTTTTTATTGATTATGCGACATGATTCTTGTATTTGGAGGAAGAGATGTACATTTTGCAGCCACCAGGATTTGAAGTCAAAGGAAAAGAACATCAGGCACATAGATTAAAAAAGCCTTGTATGACCTTAAACACATAGAAACCAAGTGAGCATAGGCAAATTGGAACTTGTATATTGTTGCGCTGAAGATCAAGTGACAGATGTTTTCACTAAGCCACTAAGGCAAGTGAGATTTGAAAAACGATTTGTTGGGAATGAAGTCAATTAAAATTTTTGGATTAAAGAGGAGTGTTTTATAATGATCCAAAATTAGTGTTAGACTTCCTATTAAAACTGTAAACAGAATGTTACAATTTGAGTTCTGTTTTCTTTCTTATAGATACATGTACTGATGTATTCTTTGAATAAGTGAATGACAACCTCTTGTTTCTCGGCATTTCTGTGTGAGTGCTCTGTTTCTGTTCTGCTAACCCTAACACTTTTCAGAGAAATTTGAACTAGACCAAACTCCACCAAATTTTGAACAAATACGAACTTGCCGCCACGGTTGTCTTTACTGTTTTTTTTTTCAGTAGCCATTCATGCTTCCTTGTCCCTCCTCTAGAACCCTTCCTCTCTTCGTTACTAGTTAGCAGATGCAAAATGTAAACCTAGGTTCGACACTGGATAGCCATACAACACATTTCCCTCCAATGCCCCTGATCTTCCGTGCTAATGTTCTGATACAACACATAAATTTAGCATCTTCAGTTTTAAGGATTGATGCAAAAAAGAAAAGAACAATTAAGCAAACCAGGATACCGATATAGAACATTACCTGGTTGAGGCAGCAAGTGGCGCAGGAGGAACTTTTGCCAATGGATGATTCTAAACAGGCCTCCAATTCGTCGACCTTTTCTTTCTCTCACCAGAAATCTCGACAATTGCAGATTCCATTCTCAAAATGATGAAATCGACTTGCATCTCTTACTGTTATCTTCCTCTCTGTTATAAGAGTCATAAATTTTACTGCATTATGGCAGTCAACACATATACGTAAATTTTTTGTAACTAGAATGGGGTTGCTGGGACGGGTATTAAGAATTCCAAATGCAATAGCTATTTTTTCGCTATGATAAAGGAGAATCTGTTCCTTCTCCTCTTCTTCAACATCATGGAAAACAAAACCAGAATCTGCCTGATATCCCATCTTTTTCATCTGCACCAACAGTTCTTGTAGCTTGTTATTTATGGCTACTGACTGTGGATGAGATCGATCACCCCCAATAAATCCATGGATTACCCCAGAGATCTCAATCCAACTGCATCCTGGGCTTTTCTTGTAACCTTGATGCTTCTGTATGCTTCTAATATATGCTGCATCGTCCCATCTGCCTACGGAACTATAGAGATTAGACATAAGAACAAAATTTCCAGTACTCTCAGGTCCCAACAGCTGGATCTTCTTTGAGACCTGTTCACCCATTTCAACATTATTACGGGTCCTACATGCAGAAAGCAATGCACTCCATACACGAACATCAGGCTCAAACGGCATCTTTTGAATAAAGGAGCATGCTTCATCCAGATTTCCTGCTCGGGCCAGGAGGTCAACCATGCATATATAATGTGCCATCCTTGGTGAGATGCTGAGATCTTGGCTCATGGTATTAAACCAATATTTCCCTTCCATCACAAGTCCTGAATGGCTACATGTAGATAAAACAGCAATAAGGGTCACATCATCCGGCTTCATGCCTGATTGCAGTAATTCGTGAAACAGTGAAAATGCTTCTACATATAGCCCATGAATGCCATAACCAATTATCATTATATTCCACGAAACAATATCCCTCTTATTCATTCTATCAAAAACATGCCGACTGATATGAATCTTTCCACACTTTGCGTACATGTCAATTATGGCATTACAAATGGAGGTATTTGCAGTGAAGCCTCTAACGACTGAGTATCCATGGCAACAGATCCCATGTTGTAGAGCGGCCAAATGTGAACAAGCTGGAAGCAACCCTATCATGGTTGCGGAATCTGGGTCGGTCCCAGATAACTGCATCTGGCGAAAAATAAGGACAGCTGTTTCTGCATAGCCATTTTGCACACATCCTGAAATGATAGCACTATAAGAAACGGAGTCTTTTATGATCATTTCATCAAGAAATCCAAGTGCATCATCCATGATCCCACACTTGGCGTACATTGATATCAGCGAGTTTCCCACTGTTGTGTCTGAATTTATCCCTGATTTAATCATGTGACAATGCAGGTTTTTCCCCTTATTCAGATCAGTGAGTTTTGCACATGCTCGAAGTGTGCTTGCAAGAATGACTGGTGTAGGATTCAAGCCATGCATATATACCATTGCATCATAAAGGGCCAAAGCATCTCTCATGGAGTCACAAATGACATATCCTCCAATCATAGCACTCCAGCATATCTCGTTCTTTTGGTTCAGGGCATTGAAGATTTTCTGGGCATAAGATAAGTGATGGCATTTGGCATACATATCCAAAAGCCCAGTTGCAACCACCACATCATGACTGAAGATTCTTCTTACAGAGTAAGCGTGAATAACCTTCCCCTGGCATAATGCATTAGCATGTCCAACTGTGGGTAAAAGAGATACAATAGTGGAAGAATTAGGTGCTATTCCGGCTAGCTGCATTTGGACAACTAAGTGAATTGTTTGCTTGTGAAAAGCATGAAATGAAAAGCCAGCAATGATTGCATTCCATGAGACAATATCCCTGTGGGACATACTATCAAATATTGTCCGTGCTTCAAAAAAGTTGCCACATTTGGCATACATGTCAAGCAAGGCAGTAGAAACATAGAGATCGGCCTGTAGGCCAAGTGTGAGGGCATGGTCATGTATTTGTCTCCCAAGTTGAATTGCTTGAAGAGCTGAACAGGCTTTGAGAAGAAAAGGGAAGGTGAAGTTGTTGGGTGTGACACGTAGTTGCAACATGCGATGGTACAGATGAATGGATTGGAGAAAAGGGCCAGTCCAAGCATAAGCTCGGATCATCATGTTCCACAAAACAACACTTGGGTTTGGAATTTGGTCAAACACATGACGAGCAAGTTCGGTTTGATTACGTGCAGCATAGAGACGAACAAGGTTGTCAAGAATATGGGGTTGGTTGTTCATATGTTGATAATGGCGGTTATTTTGAGTGTGAGGCAAACGAGGTTGGTTTTTGGGGTTTGGGATGGAAGCTTCTTTACTTCTCAAATATCTCCGCATCTTTGTCTGTCAAGCATAGAAGATCACAATATTAGTGAAAAAGCTTCCAACAACCGCTAACAAAAGTGGATTCTGGTCATGAGTCATCTATTCGTCAACACTGCACAAGGTCTATTCTTCAAATATTCTTCATTTATCACAAATTTGAAGAGGAATCCGTTTTTAATTTATGTATATGAAAAAGATTCTATTAAAATAGATTAAAGAGAGAAATGATTAAGAATGGGAAGGAGAAGGAAAGTTGTTTAAGTATAAAATGATATGAATGATTAAAGTATTATTGTTTTATAACAAAATGTTGTGTTTGATTGGATGAGTAATGTGTTAGTAAAATATAAAGTTCGGAAACTCTTAGTAACATAAATATAAGTATAAGTAAAATATCTAATTCAAAAAATATTTATTAAAGTTTTGATAATTGTAGCAAAATAAAAATATTTATTGAATATACTCTTTCACATAATATCTATTTTGTCTCGTGTATGAATGTGCATGTCCAAGTGAATATGTGTTATAGTTACATAGGTTGTGAGGAGAGTGTGGGTATGATGATGTAAAAGGAAAAGATATTGTATTGTCTTGCATTAAGTAGAGGTATAGAGAGAGAAAGAGAAAGAGGTGGTAAAAATGGCGTCATCGTGTTCAGGGTCAGGCATGGGGTTTGAGTTCCTGACGAAGAAGCCGTACACTCCGCCGTCGTGGGCGTCCCATCTCCACCCTTTACCTTCCAACGTCTTCTCTCTTGCCCATGTTTGTATCTATTTCTAAGACCTATAAAGTTCTTTAAAGGTTCTTCAATTCTCCAATTCTTCAATTCTCCAATTCCCCTACTCAACTCTCTCCATGCTCTCTCTCAGCTTCCCACTCCCATTCACAGATGGAACCTTCCCAATCTGCCGCCCAATACGGAGCTCTGGATCAAGGTATGTTGCCCAATACGTATGCATCCTCTTCCGTTATTCTATTCCTTCTTTCTTCCTCATTCACTCACCTCTAGCTATTGTTGCCTAGCGAGACGACCTTTCCGGAATGCAGCTCAGTGGAAACAAAGTCAGGAAATTGGAGTTCCTGATGGCCGACGCCGTTGCGCAGGGTGCCGACTCTGTCATCACCATCGGAGGCATCCAGAGCAACCATTGTCGCGCCACTGCCGTCGCCGCTAAGTATTTAAACCTTGACTGTTTTCTCATCCTCCGCACCTCCAACCTCCTTGTTAACCAAGATCCGGGACTCACAGGCAATCTTCTCGTTGAGCGTCTTGCTGGAGCTCACGTTCACCTTATATCCAAAGAAGAGTATTCAAAAATTGGAAGCGTGGTCAGCCTACTCAACTCATCTCTCATTCTTTCATTCATTACATCGTATTTCCATTTTCTGCCTTTTCTTTTAACCATCATCGCATTTACTTAGTTATGTTCATTACTTATTCAATTCCATCAACTTTACCTACTGCACATTATTGCTTTCAAACTCGCACATGCCCTCCTTAACATTAAATGCCAACAAATATTATTGTACCTATTTGACAGACTAACACTTCCTTCGAGTCACAATCATGGTGAAATGTTTATTTTAGCTGGAATGCTGCATAATATATTTCGCCTCTGTTTTGAGTTGGCTGAGTTTATATGTTTTTATTACAAGTATTGCTGAATGATATTTTATCCATTGAACTTTTTCTTAGACACTCACCACTATCCTAAAAGAAAAGTTGATAAAGGAAGGGAGGAGGCCATATGTTATACCCGTTGGGGGATCAAACTCTTTGGGAACATGGTGAGTGAGACTATATCATTACTTTCATGCTTTTTATAACTAAGGTATAAATTAAGCTGCCCCTAGTTTCAAACTAATACAAAAATATTTATGTCTCTTGCTTGAGCTTTTGGATATTTGGTCTATGACATGGTTAATGATTCTGTCAATGTTGGGCGGCCCAGCCCATTTTAAGAGTCTAACCCGCAGGAACAAAAAGGGATTAGAATAGATAGACTTGTATATGAACTTTGTTGCATATACAGAGGGGTGTGTGAACCATCATTGTGTAACCTTGAGCAATTTATCTCAATCACATGTGGTCAAGTTTGCTAAAAGGATTAGGAAGGAAGCTATCATTAAGTGGGAGATTGGGTGTGCTTTAAAATTCGTACTCAATACAAAATTCTTGTCTCTCTCTTTTTCTTTTCTCATTATCTTGGTGCCTAGCAATCAATCCTTCTTCCTAAGCTGATTTTTATGGTTGAGTTAGGCCTAGCTCATTTTAAATTTTAAATTTTAAATTTTTCGCATCAGCCACCATTCATCACGATGAAGTGTTGTGACCTAACTATTTATACTTTGCTATTATTCTTCTATGGTTCCTCAATGCACCTTTATCGTAAAGCTTTGTTGGCGGATAGTCTTTTACCATGGTCCAAGTACTCTTTTTACCCAAAGATGGTTGTTGTTTTAATATTTTTAGCTGAAAAGGTATCTGTATTGAAATTGGTGAGGGCGTATATACATGGAACTTTTGAACTACTTTGTTCCCAACTTGTGATCGTGGATAACTTTGTTATTTATTTATTTTACATTCTTAGTATGATTAAATTATTCCTTTCAGGGGTTATGTAGAGGCTGTTCGAGAAATTGAGCAACAAATTCAGAGGGGGGCAGACAATATCAAGTTTGACGATATTGTTGTCGCTTGTGGCAGGTTCTGGCCTCTTGATTTCTTCATCTTTTCATTAGCGGTCATCTTCCCCTTTGGTTGGATTCTCTTTATATCTTAGATAGCTACTTTTTTGTAACAACTTTCTGCCATCTCCAATAGGGTAATTAGTAAATTAAGATCTGGTGACAAAATTACGAGTGCTTCCATTAAGTGCTTTCAACTCATAATTTACAACCAAACTTTTCGCTGAATATGACCTTGACCAGTGTTATGATTGATTTTGTAGTTGATACATACACCACCTCAGGAGAACATTATCTATTAAATCATAGTTAATTATATTTTCATCTATTTAATATCGTGCATTTATTAATTTTCAGTGGGGGCACAATTGCTGGTCTGTCGCTCGGATCATCGTTGAGTACACTGAAAGCAAATGTATATCTTCCATTAAGAAAACTCGCATAACCCATGTTTTTGTCAGCCTTTTATGTTATTTATGTGCTTCCTTCAGGTACATGCATTCTCTGTTTGTGATGACCCAGATTACTTTCACAACTTTGCTCAAGGTTTGCTTGATGGACTCAATGCTGGTGTTAACTCGAGAGATATTGTCCACATTCTAAACGTGAGTGTCTTGGTGTTTTTTCTGGTTGGTAAGATTTATAAAGATTCGTTAGAGAAAGTAATAAAAGATGCTACTTTTCTTGGTCTTGCTGTTTTTGGTTTTTATGTTCTATTTAAGTTGGATAACACCTTATTTAGAGGGGAAAATAATACAGACTGACGGATGATAAACTACCTGAAGAGCTAACATGCGTGTGTGACAAGTCATAACACCGGTCTGTCTGTACAAACAAAACACATACAATTATGATCTGGAAAACTAGCTTCTTTTCTTGGTTTAAATACTTTTTAATTGATAATGAAAATTTAATTGTTCACAGGCCAAGGGTCTTGGCTATGCCATGAATACATCTGAGGAGCTTAATTTTGTAAAAGATGTTGCTGCGGCTACTGGTGTTATTCTTGACCCAGTATACAGGTATTTATTTGTTCCACAGATTGTACACTGTCAAATTGTTTTGTATATGGGTCTATTTGTACAAACTTTTAGGATGGAAAAATAAAAAGAAAAAATTAAATGATTTTTTCACTAAGTTAAAAATTAGCTTATCTAAGTTAATTTGTATAAGTTGTCATATAACTTCTCTAAATTTTTACTCTTTAACTTTTGCCAAGTAATTCACATTTATGGAAAAACTCATTTTATAGTCCTTGTGAAGAAGTTTGTCATGTACTTCTCTAAATTTTTACTTTTTAACTTTTGCATGAACTAATTTAAATTTATCTAAATTCCTTGTGAGAAGATTAAAACAGGCATGGACAAGTAAACTTGAGCTTCTCTAAATTTATCTCTCATAGTTTAATTAACTAAATCTTTTTTTGATGATACCTCAAAGAATATGTTAGGTCCAGTGTTTAATGAACCAAAATAATAGAAATGAACCAAAATTACAGATTTTCTAAAATAGGAATATCAAATGTTTTTATTTTAAAATAGAGGATCAAAATTGCAGACTAACCAAATATGTATTTAAACCAAAAAGTTAATACTAAGAGTGGTACTATTATTTGATTGGCATCATAGGAGTCATGTAGTTCACATTCATCTTCAGGTAATGGCTAATCGTTAATATTCAAGAGACAAAATAAGTCCTATATAGACTAGTTTTTGAATTTATAAAAACTTGAATCAGTAATACTAAAACTCACGGGCCTTGCTTGTCATCAAACGTGGTGTACCATTCATTAATCCTTGTATCATGTATATGAGAAAGTATTGAATGTTCTTTTGCATTTTTTAGGGTATCAAATTATTTTCCATTCGTTTAGTACTCATTCTTAATTCCTATACATGTACCTCAAGGGAATTCCTCTGCATATTCCAAACTTGATAGGGAAAAAAATCTTGTTATGAAAATTTAATAGTTTGATGTTATTAGTTGAATATTGCTAAGTTTAGTTAACTTCATATTCGGTTAGCGGTAAGGCTGCTTATGCAATGCTGAAAGATATGGTGGAAAATCCAAAGAAGTGGGAAGGGAGAAAGGTCCTCTTCATACATACGGGTGGCCTCCTAGGATTGTATGACAAGGTTGATGAGTTGGCTTCTGTTGTTGGGAATTGGCAACGAATGGATGTTAATGAATCTGTTCCTAGGCAGGATGGCATTGGAAAGATGTTCTAGAAAAGCAAAGCCAAAAACCCTGCCATTGCCAGCATATATATTTTGTGTCTTTGCCCTAATAAGTTGTATACTTATTTTTAATAGTCATGCACACACTTCTTGATCCTGCCTGAATTTACCATATGATACTAAACTTCTGTGAACACAAGTGACAACAAATCAAGTTTGTTATTATTAATGCCTGTTTTACATTAGAACGTAATAAGAAATATATGTTCTCAATTTGCCAGTACAAAATAATTGGAATTTTTTCCATACATGAATTAAATGTATAAAGTTTTCTACGATGAAAACTAATTTGATGTGTAGAGTAATTGATTGCATATAATCCTAGACTTTGCTGGCATAACTGCGGGGGCACAAGGAGGTGAGATATGGCAATGGATGAGTTATTTAGAATTTAATATTTTTACTTGTTTTATATAACTGTTTACAACTGTTATTTATCTTTATGGCATTTAATTCTGAATATTTGTATAAAAATAAAAATAAAACCGTTGTTTTCTTCAAGAACCTTTAAAAAAACATTTTTATGATTAAAGATGAAAATGAAAGAAAATATATTCTCGACCCAAATGCCTTAACAAAAATTTTGAGCAAAAAAACGATAATTATGGCAAATCCCCGATACTGTTAGTAAAACCGAACAAAATGTTACTTAACAGTATCAAGATACAAATTGATTGCTCCCAAATTGAGTTTGAGGTTCCACACAACGCAAGCACGTGGTCTTAAATGATTCACATTGACAGCAGCTTTTCTTCCCTCCCAAGTGTGGTGTCACACGCCATACAAAATTGGATTGTGTATCTATATAATATATCACAAAAATATAACTAAATAGCCTAAAAGAATTATCACACCATGTACAAGAAGATTCTAAGATTTCCCTGTCCAGTAGAACAAAGAAAGTATAAACCTAACTAACAAAATTACATCGTTTGATCGCATGGTTTGTCACTGGAATACAGCTTGGTTAGGGGAAGAAGAGACAGACATTTCCACACAGCAAAAACACCTTCCAAATGTGGAAGGGCACGACTCTTTCCATTTCCTCTTTAAATGAAAAGCAGTAAGGATGTATCAGTGGGTCCTCCACTCTGAAACGATGAACCTAACCCAACTTTGGGTATGTCAGATTAGCACCATAAAGAACCCTCCAAATATTTCAAGATGATATGGGTTCATAAGGGTATGATAACCATGGATGTTTCAGGGCTTCAGATGCAGAGGGCCGCTTCTTAGGGTTGACGTCAAGCAAGTGAGCCACAAAGTCAATGAAGCCTTGGTCTCCCATTGGCAATCTATGCCTCAAGGATGTCTTTTTCGGAATCAAGTATTCTAATCTGTTGGTTTCCTGTAGATTGATAAACAATAATTTACTGACAAGCATTCAACTAAAAAATACAGAGGCAACTGCAATTTTAATATAACACGGGAACTAAAATGTCAAGAAGCTAACATCTATGAGAAAAAACTAATAAGCCACTTCTGTTAGTCTCTTCCAAAGCTGTAGATAAATGAAAATTTTACTGCATTGCCTTGTGGTTTCGAGCAGGTTCTGATAATCTCTTTAGAAAAACAGGTTCTAATAATAAAATAAAACTTCCAGTCAAGGCCAGAGACTAAACATCTAGTTTAACTTGTTACATAATAGCCCTGGCTCCTAGGGACTGGCTAATCAACACCAATATTCCAGATTGATGGCTATTGCATTTGGTATTGACAGAAATAAGATTATTACCTGATTCCTTTCATAAAGCATATGATTTTTGGTGAAGTACTTATAGGTGTCCCGTCCTTTTGCAAGCATAACTTGATCAATTGGACCAATGATTCCAATCACCCGAGCAAGTAATGTTGAAGGCGAATCATTTTGGAAGAGGACCTACAAGAAGCTTAGTTTAGTGCCACTGAAGAAGAATAGAAAATTAATCATGTAACAAAGGAAAGAAAGCACTGCCCATAACGCAGAGAAATTCTACAACTGCTTTCAACCAAAAACTAATAATAATTCAACAATCGCAAAATAAGCAAGTGTATTTGATATTATATTCTAATAACTACCATCGGGTCCAGGAATGGTGCAGAAACAAAAAAAATTGCTTTTTAACGTAAACAATCTGAAAACCAAAGCAGAACAACTAACTTTAATAACATAAGATTGCTCAAACAAAACAAAAATAACACAAAGCAATGCTGCCTTCAAGCATGGAAGGAATTTAGCATCTCTTCATTACGAGGATAATACGAGTCTATTTAATGATGAAACGTCAGTATCTAGAAAGATACCATCATCAAGAAAAAACTTAATGAATTTAAGTGCTGAAGTTAACTACTTTTTGACCTGAGGTAGTAGAAACATTTTTACACCTTTTGCATGTGAGAACTTTTATGGCTCTAGAGAAAATATTTTCGTACTAAAACCTCAACTGTTTATCAAACTTTGTGACATTTTGAACTGCATTAATCATCTTTGGTCCTTACATTGCCAGTACAAAGTTCTGCCAAGATGCAGCCAAGAGACCAGATGTCAATCTTCTTATCATAAGGAAGTCCCAAAATAACCTCAGGAGCACGATAGGACCTTGACTGAACATAAGAGCAAAGGTGATCTGTCTCAAAACAACTACTTCCAAGATCAATGACCTTCACCTCACATCTACTATAGCTCTTGACCAAAATATTCTCTGGTTTCAAGTCGCAGTGTATTAGTCCAAGGCTATGCAAAAACTGAAGTGCTTCCAAACACTGAATGGTAATTGACTGCATATATAAATTCAGAAGAGTTATCACTGAGAATAGATAAAATGAAAATTAAACATCAAGAAGTAAATGCCACACCACAAACCTGCAATCTTGGCATTGTAAAGTACACTTCACCACCTGATTCTCTATTAAATTTATGAAACTCGTACAAGTTTGCTTTAAGTAGTTCACATACTATTAACAAATGTTCCTGTCATACAATAGAAAAAGAATGAAGACCAGTAAAGTCATTTGAAAAACATGGCATACAATACAACAATCAATCAATAATTCTGTCATAAATTAACAAATAAATTCAAATCACTTTTCTTTTTGGTGGCAAAGCTCCCATTGTAGGAATATTTAATAATTAAGGACATAAAATATTTAACAAAACTTGGTATCAGTCTTAAAGGTTAATACCATATCCAGGAATAAATTGCAAATTTCAGAAATCAGAAACACTAACTCTACACAGCACTTATAGTTGAAATTAACAGAACTGAATGATATTTTAGAAGATAGATAAAAAATAATAACAAATAGCAGCAGTCTTCAGCATCACCAAAATATAATAGTTCACAGCGGTATAAATAAAAGTCCAAATAATGGATGATTTGGAAATTATAAAAATGGCAGGAAAAATAATGTAAGATATAGGAAAAATGTATGTGACTAAAATGACAATTGATTGTATTGAAAAGCAAATAGTAATATCAAGATCAACGGCAAATCCACTTACTCGATAATAAAAATAATCATATAATCGAAGAATGTGATACTTGTCTCCAGGATCATGCTTATTGACATACTTGAGAAGCTTGATCTCATCAAGACTTTGGTCAAAAAAGTCCTTGTTGTTCTTTATAATTTTAACACAAACATCCATGCCTGTCTGTAAGTCATGAGCTTGTATAGCTTTGCTAAAAGCAGCAGATCCCAGATACTCCGTAACATGATACCTTCCAGCTATTACAGAATTTAAAACAACATGGAAATTCTTGTCCTCCTCAAAACCAGTTCTGAGCAACAAAACTTAGTTTAAGAAAGACTGATGAGGACAAAAGGGATCACGTTTAAGAAAGACTCTCAAGGATAAAAGGGATAACAAAAAACAATCAAGAAATCATAATGCATAACAAAAAATCACAAGCTATCAAGCTCATTGAGATCCTTTTAACATAAGGCAAAAATGAAATGCTTAAAAGTTCCACTATCATCAGCTCACATATATTTACCATTAAGGAAAAAGAAACTACTGTTTCAACAATATCTCTGAAAGAGGTTTCATTATATATTTTCCCAAGACCTTTCTCTTGAAATATAAGAATAAAAATAAAGGATTAAAGCAGCTTTAAGAATTCATGACGATCACCAACTAATCTACAGCACAGTATTACTATGAGTCACAACTGAGCACAGTATAAATAGTATGTACCAAACAGATCTTGATGACAGTAGATCCACTGAGGCTGCCATTGACTTTGGACCTAAATTAGTTTCTTGGTGGTCAAGGAAACAAATTATGGTTTCAAGATCTAGCACAAAAATTGAATATAGGAGTTTAGCTATTGCTAATTTGCTACAACTGACGTATTATGGATACAGACTGTTTCATGTCACAAGAGCCTTCTTTGTATAAGTCTATTGTTGGTGCACTTCAGTATGTGACTATAACACATCCTGAATTGAGTTTTTCTGTCAACTTGGTATGCTAGTCTATGGCTTCTACTTAAGTCTCATTAGGGTGTTGTTAAAAGAGTATTGAGATATCTTAAAGGGGCCTAACATTGTGGTCTCATTGTTCATACTGCCATTCCTCATTAAACTCTAGCTATTAGAGCTTTCTATGATGCAGATTGGGTAACACATCATGATGACAGAAGATCTACTTCTGGGGCTGCCATTTACTTGGGACCTAATTTTGTTCCATGGTGGTCAAGAAAACAAATTGGGGTTTCAAGATCTAGCATAAAAGCTGAATATAGGAGTTTAGCTGCTGCTACAGCTGACATATTATGTATACTCCTCATGGAACTTTCAGTTCCTCATTCTACTTGTTCTGTGTGACAATCTCAGTGCTGTTAATTTGGCTCATAATCCTGTTCTTCATGCAAGAACCTTAGCACACGGAGCTTGATGTGTTCTTTGTCTGCAAAAGGTTAATAACAAGCAGCATGTTGTTCAACACACTCCTGATCAGGATAAATGGGCAGATCTTCTTACCAAGCCTTTCTCTCCTACTAGATTTTCCTTTCTTAGGGACAAACTCAGCATAACTGAGGGTTATACTCTGTTTGACATGTATTGGATCTGTTAGTGTTCTTGTTTCCCTTAGACAGTTGTTTTCTGTTAGACTTTACAACTAACTTGTAACTGGGCTTTATATAGTCATATCATACGTTATCAGAGTCTCAAATTCATCTCGTATCTTTTACCCTTTTCATAATAATAAATCAGTGTATTGGTTTTATATCACAAATGATTTGTTAATTGAGGCAATAGTAAGCATGTTTATTGGACCGGTAAACACCATGATTAGTGATTATAGCTCAGATCAGCACATGAACACAAACAAACACCACTTATTGAAAACATGCCTGTTTTTCCTGTGCACAATCTTTAGATTGAAGATTTCAAGTTCCTCCTCCTGTGCCTTTATCTGCCTTACTTGCTCTTGTACAGCTGCTACCTCTTCATCCTCTGCTCCTAGATCATCTTCCCTTGCAATTCCAGTCTTTTCATCCTCTTCCACCTTCACATGCTCTCTTTCAGAATATCCATAATTTGAAATTGTTGTTGGAGACGAGTTTCTGGATCTTACATTGTTAGCATTATAATCATCCCTAGAACTTCTAGCAGGTGATGAATCACTACTCTTTTGCCTCCACGAAGCAAGCATGTCCTCAGTTTCCACAAATGCACTAAGACAGTCATCAATTTCATCTGCATTGCCGTTATTTGACCACAGGGACTTATCAGTGGAAGTCTGAATCATCTCACCATCCTTCAAAGATAGGGGAAAAGAGAAGTTCCCATCACCATGAGTTTTTATCTGGAACTGTGCATCTCTGTCACATCCTATGACATATTTATTTGACTCACTCTTGTCATTGTTCTTATTTTTGTTAGATTTGTTAGTAGATTTCTTATCCAAATCACGATGGGAGTGCCTGAAACCACCAAGCCTGTCATGATCATGGAAATATTCTAGATCTCCTTCACTACTACCACCAACCAAACTTTCCCGCACTTCACTACCAATATCTGCAACATCACTATTGATCCCTACCCCAATTGACCTAACAGAACCATGTTGATCATCATCCATATTGATGTCCTCTAGCCGTGATCTTACATTATCATTCAATACCCTTCCATCTCCTAGCATCATCAGTTCATTAGTTTGAGGGACAAAGCCCCGCCAGACCGGTTCTGCACACATAAGGTTCAATTCTTCTTCATCCATCAATTGCCCATCATATTGAGCCATTAAATCATTATCATTGGTCCTTCCATACTCAGTAACGGGTAGACCAATAGAATCATCAGTAGCTGTGACTGGTTCAACATTATTTGCCTGAAGATATGGCTCCCCGGAAAAGTAAGAATCCTCCTCAGCAAAAGATTGATCATCATCCTCTGTTTTGGCCAGACCTCTTTCCTGAGGATCTGGAACACTTTCATGCCCAGTCCCTTTTTCATTGTCACTAGGGTAATCAATTTCATGCGCCAAAAACCAGGTCTCATCGTCAATAGGTTGCCTCATGTACCCAACATCCTCATCATCATCGTATTCATCAGAGTCCCAATATTCATTCGGATAGTCAATAGATTCACTCAACCCATCACCAACTGTAGCAAATCCTGATACAAGATCGGATGTATCCTCCGCTATCCCTTGACTTACAGATAACCAACTGCCCCCTGTAGCCCTCCTCATACCTGAAGCATATATCAAAAAGTCAAAAACACCCTTCAGCGCATTTGAACAAGTATATCAAACAAACAATAAGTACATGCAATCAGATATAAACAAGTGGTAGCTAGGTGTACCCAGAAAATTGAGAAGATTTAGGATCAATTCTAGATTCTAGATAGAGTATTCAATCCATAGTACAATGATTATGGCACCATTTCCTTATTCATTTCCTTTCATGGCAGATGTATCAACATTTTTTTCAAATTAAGCTCAATTCGTCTTGTATAGTCTTTACTCCCTTCACTGAAAATCAAAAGAGGAAAAGAACAAAGTGCTAATAACTTCACTTATTTTATGCATTCCTATTGGAAAGATATGAGAAAATAAATAGATGTCTATAGAAACAAAAAAGAAAGTGAAATTATGCATCAAGTACAGCAGAAAGATTTGCTTCTTATTTCAATTAATACCTTATTTTCCTCCAATTACCACACTGTAAATATTCAAACATTTGTTGTTAACTTTAAAAAATTTTGTAAACCTTCTTATAGGAAATTTACGAAATAACTTCAATCTCCTGTGGATGTTTTTATTCAACGCAAAAAGGGGAAAGTACAGCCATGACAAAGATTAGACATTCTCCCAAGTTCCAAGCAGAAAATTACAAACTAAACTCCTATAACCTATCAGCTATGCACAGAGCAGTCCTCTGCAGTGGCTCAAGGGACAATTTAGAACGAACTAATATGTCAAATTGTCAAAACTAGAAACATACAACCTAGAAAAAAGATAAGCAAAATACATGAAAATTCATCGTGGTGGTATGGAACAGAAAAGCAACTAAAACTAAATCTCCAAAATTTAATTAAGAAAAGAAATGCCACTAGGGCATTTGTTTGATTAAGAAAAGGCAAAACGTATTAAATGGAAGATAAAAAAATTTAATTCATTACAAATAAAATTTATTTCTTACTTTCTTTTCAAGTAACTTTAAAAAATTAATAGATGCTATACTTTCCTTAACGAGTACTCCAAGCATACTGATTACAAGACCTCGTAGTTATTAGAATTTGACCATTCAAAATCCAAACCATAATTTGATAAAATTTGGCCACTCAATGATTCATATCAGGTCATAAATCACATATGATGTTCTCAATAGTAGATTATTAAGATAAAAATATTTTCAATATCTCCATAGTAATTAGGAAAAAAATATCTTTAGAACCTTCTTATTCATTATGGCATATTTTTATTTCCTTATCTTAAAGGCTTTCATTATCACAAATAGAGATGATGAGAAGTAATTGGTGTGGTTGTTATCAATAAAATAATTTTTTATTTTCTTATATAGTGCAAGTTGGTATCAGATCCTATCCTAAAGAGGTTTGTTGGGTTTATTGTGCCACCCACTATGGAATCACCCATAAATATATGATTCTACGTTTGAGATGTCTAATCCTTGGCACAGAGGGATGTGTTGGAGAAACCAAATTAACTAGAATTATGATCAAATTATAATATATAAGTGGGCGCAAACGTCACCTCATAAACCAGTTTTGTGAAGTAGAATTAGGCTTAAAAAATTTACTTTCTAATATGGTATCAGAGTCAATCTTATAGAACAGTTGATTCTCTACTAGCCAAAAGCCTAAAATATATGTTTCCCTTAAACAACATGGATTTAAGATTCAACTACTGAAACTTTGAACTGACATTTTAAAAATAAAATTGAGGAAAGGTTTCCCATTTACAAAATAAGCTATTATCATGACCAACCAACAAATGTAGCTGCTAATAAGCTCAAAAGGGAAATCATCAATCAAAAGGCAGAAAACATTTGCGAACAAATGAAATTTATTCCTTGTAAATATAAGCTAACCTGAAGGATTAATTTCTTGTCCAATAGGTACATCCAGATATGAACCAATAAGAAAAGTGCTGTCAGTACGAGGGGGTTTTGAAGTTGGCCCATCTCGCTCAAACTTCTCTTCCCAGTTAACAACCAGGGGCTTATCATCTGACTTGAGTTTAACAGGAGGAAGCCTTGGAAACTCTTCCTTCTCATTTTCAGGTGGAATAGGAAATCTTAAGCTGCCAATCAACTTCTGTTCAGAACTGACTGGTGTCTTGACCAAGTAAATAGACCTCCCTGATTCATCCACCTCTTTTATGGATGTTCTGGTATCACTAATTTCTACTCTCTTTTTCTCCTCCTTTTTGTCAGAATAAGTGGCATCATCGAAGCTTGTAGATACATCCCCTTTCGAGAAGGGGAAGACAGTCTTGACACAATTTTTGCAGGAATCTGAAGAAGAATTCACATTCTCATCCACTCTTGACCAGGGTTTATCTGTAAAGTTCACTTTAAGAGATGAACTATTGAATTTAAGCTGCCGATCAAGTTCCATAGGTTCTTTACTTTGCACAAGGTCGTACTTAAGATCCACCGAGGCTTTACTACTACTTCCAGGCCAAAGAGATTTTTTGTCTGCAAGGGCAGCATTTTCCTCCCCAGACTTTGAACTGGTATTGGCAACACTTAGATCCACAGTTTCATTAGTTTGACGTTTTGATTGTTGGGATACGGTGGCCTTCAAACTCAAAATATTATTAGCCCTACTGCCAGCATCGTTTTGGTAAGGCTCCACAGGAGTTTTGCCAGGGTTGAACTTCCATGAGTATAAATCAAGCATGCTATCCTCTGAAGTCTTGGAGAAAATGAAGTTCTTATCACTAGTCCAAACCTCTTCATCCGATTTACTCCGTTCAACCAAAGTGGGAGCAGCAGTTTCCCATTTGCTTTCGGTGGCATTTCGACCATTCTCACACTCGATTTCCGTGATGATCAGTTCATTAGAAAACTCAAGAGTGTCCACCCCTTGAATCTCAAGCACAGGCTTCCCCTTATTACTTTGAGGCACAACAAACGAGGCATTTTCTTCCAATGTGAGCTTCTGAAGGAAGCCATTCAAGTCAGGACGATTAATTATCTCACTGCGCAAAGCTGCTTCGGCTTTAGTGAATCGGTTCCTCCGAAGAAACTCTAAAATGACATCAACTGAGCTTGTGTTGAAGTCCGCCATAGCGAAGTCAAGTCCCTAAGAGCAGGAGCCAAGACTCAACGAAAGAAACAATAACAGAGTTGAGCAGGAAAAGGGCAAAAAGAAGAGGCGGCATTGCGGATAAAAGAGCACAGCACAGGTGTTTGTATAAAAGAGATGATATTGAAGGTGGAGGGGGCAGCTTACCCGGTATCAGGCAGAAGGAAGTGGCGCCATTGGCAGTGGTAACGATGGAAGCAAAGCACTAGGTAGCAGGAGAAATCAATGGTTGGAAAACCTAACCGAAGCTGGGTTCGAAAATCCAATCGCGATCGACGGGAGTGGAAGCAGAGCAGTATAAGGGCAGTGAATGTGGATAAAATTGGAATGCCGGAGAGAAAGCCAATGAATCAGGATCTGATTCTGAAGGAAGGGTTTTACCTTTCTTCAGGATTCGGAAGCAAGAAGTTAGAACAGTAATAATAGAATAAAAGAGAAGAAGGAGAAGAAGAAGAAACAACAGAAGCTGGTGTTAAAGTGAATACTAATAAGAAGAGAGGGAGCTAGAAAGGGTTGAGTAGGTAGTTTAGTGTTGGGTTCTCTTCCCTTACACTTTTCCTCTTCTACTTGATATTTGAATAAAGGTTTATTTATATTTTCGTAAAAAAAATATATAACGAAATTTTACTACTTAATTTATGATTTATTTATTAAAAAATCATTTCATTTATATAATAGATTTTTTTTTTAAATATAATGAGCTATAATTTATCTATTTTTATAATTTTTTTATTTTTTTTATTTTTAATAATATTTTTTTTATGATGATACATGTTAAAGTTACATAATAATTTAAGCTTTATAAAAAAATCCTGTGTGTAAATTCTGTTCTTTTTACCTAATTAAAGATTATTAGTTATTTAAATTATTTTTAAAATATACTTTAATTAACTTTACATCATATTTCCACCATTCAAAAACACTCTCAATAAACATTAAATCCAAAACCCTTAAACACTCGAGCTTTCATGAAAAACAACCTATGATAAATAATGTTTACCCATTAAGAACTAATCTTGTATACAGTTTTTTAAGTAGACTATATATGGCTATTGCAATAAAAAAAAATCTAAAAATACTCTGTTTGTACTTGATAAATATTTTTAGTTGAAAAAGTTAAAATTAACTTGTTTATGTTAGAATTAATTTATAAAAGATCCGTTTAATAACTTTTGAAAATTAATTTGAATTCATAAAAAAAATATTTTATTTTATTTCTTTGTTTAAAAAATAGTGGTAGAAAAGTTTGTCTTTATCATATTCTTAATGATTAAGTTTTTAAGAGAAATAAAACATCCGAAGTAAGTTTATTTTAGACAGAAGTACGTTGCAATCAACTTAGTGATATATTAATTTTATGAACCTTCTTGCTTGGTACGTGTCTTCTTGTTTGGTACTTTTCTTTTGTTAGTGATATAATAGACACCAACATGAAGAACAATGAAGAGTTAACATTCCTGCATACTTAAATCTCCATTCTTTTTATTCCAGCAATTTGTGTATAATGTTTAATTCTTTCTGCTCCTATAAAACTGGATAATTTCTTATCGATTTTGATAGGATTTCTAAACTCAAGTCAGCTCTCAATTAATATAAATAAATTATATAATAATAGTTAAAAATACATTATCTTATAATGTTTACTTATTTATGCCAATTAAGTTAAATTTTTACATTTACAAATAACTATAATAAATATGAGTAACTCATAATATCTTCTTAATCATAGTTTATTAATTGTTTAATTTGTGATATCGTTAATTAGGTAATTAAAGTATAATTTTAGTTTTCTTACACTCGTTGAAGACGTTATCAACACGTCGAGAAGAATATATGATCACCTCACAATACACTTTCATTCTTAATAAAGATAATATAATGATTGCTGTTACTTAAAGTGTCAACCTACTTGAGATGTCAAGTAGCATAATGATGCTTAACATGAAAATTTTTTATAAAAAAATAAATAATAATAATAATATAATGAATTATTGTTGAGAAGTGTGTTATAGACGAGAGGGATATCTTTCAACTAGAGCATTCAGTTGAGGTCGGTTAAACTCCGAGATGGTCCACCTGCAGGAGGTACTCTGACGTTCAAGTCAATAAGAGCATAAAATATAGTTAAAATATCCTGTAAAATTTTGGTTGAAAGTATTTTCTTTGTGTTGTGTGTTTTGTGAGTTGTTATCTTTATATAGGGTAGTGTTTTTTCTCTTTCTCCGGTATCTCGTACTGTTTTAAGTTATATTATCAAATTAATTACAATCCCGCATATTCAGTCAATCACCTTAATTAACACATTCCCCTCTTTATGAAGAGTAACTAAGATATTTTTCATCATTTTCAGGGATCGGCATCAGGTTTGCTTTCATCTTATTGTCAAACTCGACCCATGACACTATGACTTTGTTTGGATTAGAGTGAGGATTTGAGGGAGTAGATTTGAAGTGATTTAAGAGGAAAGTGTGAAGAAAGTGAGGTTCTTTGAATTAAGGTATATAAGATGAATTTGTGGGGAAAGTTTATTGGAGTTTGTGAGTGATACGATAGATTTGAGAGATTTTTTAATTTTTTTAAAATGTTAAAAATATAAATTTACAAATTTATCCTTATCTTACTAATTAAAAAATAAAATAAAATATAATTTTGTATAGATTTCAGTTAATTTTTCTTTTTAAATAAAAAAATTGTAAAAATCATACAAAATAGAAACACAATAAATTTTAATATATTAAAACAAATTAATCCATAATATATCTAAATATAACGAATACTATTATTTTATATTTATATTTTATTAAACTATAATATTATTATATAATTTTTTTTATTATAAATAATTGTAAACAACATTTGAGATTTTGTGTACTTAAAAAAATGTTAAGAAATATACTTTAACGTTCTTAAAACACCTCTAATATAAGTATTCAGATTAATAAAAGTGAATATAGGTAAGTTGACTTCTTTTTATCTCTGAAACATATGGTGACCATTCATGTGTGTTCGCAGTTAATTTTTAAGTAACAGGAATTCAGTGATAAAACTCCAAATTTAATTTGTTTATTTTGCAGTTCTGATATTAATTGCATCATTATTTTTTGTGAGATAAAATAAAACCTTCTCCTCAGTACTCTCATTTTACTCTATCTTCTCTATCCCGTCTCTAATTACACCACCATAGGGAGAAGGTAAGTTGAGTTAAGAAAATCTCTATTTGAAATAAGCTTATCCACAGAAATTAATTTATAAAATAAATTAGCAACAGATTATGTGTTGGAAATTTAGCTTGTTTATATCTCATTATTGGCGTTGAAATTCATTTTAAAATATTATGCACGTTTGAGAGGATTAACCTGGTTGTATGTAGTAATGAGTATTTTACTCTATCTAATTATATGTTTATTGTTATTTTTAAGAGAAGTAATAATTTTTTAAAAATAGTTTCTCTAGTTTTTATAAAAAAAAAGGTCTAGGAACAATTTTATGACATTGATGAAGTGGGAAAAAAAAACTTCTTATTTCTTGCATGACCTATAGGATGGACTATTAATAGAACACCTTCCCAATAATTGTGTTGGTGTGCCTAATAATAAAGACTCTCACTCAAATTAATATGTTCATTAACATGAGTAAGTGGAAGATACATTATTATCGCATATTTTTCCTATTTTAACTAGAATTTGAAATCAAAATTATTCTTAGTAAGATAAATGTAACAAATTAGATCTTAGCTAGAATATAATGAGTTTTCTACAAAATAAATATTAATTTCATAAATAGAGTCATGTCTACCATCTTATATAAAGCTCAAAAAACATATTATTTGTATTTTTTTTTATTTCTATCTTATTTTTTCTTATATTCATAAGTAGTAAAGTATAGAACTTCATGTGATTTGTTAATCTTACCAAAAGTCTTTTAATCTTCTTGATAGTTCTCCATAACATGTGATATAAGAATATTTTATATAACATACGATATAAGAATGTTTTATTTGGAGATTTCAATATAATGTAGGCTATCTTACTACTACTACATATGCTAATTATCTAGTTATAATAAGAAATGTTGGAGATGTGACATCGATATTAACTAGAAATTATAACATTTCATAATATATAAGTAAATGTAAACTTCATTTTATAAATTGATTTTATGAGATTGAATTAAATTTAAAATTTACTTTTTAACACAATATCAAAGTTATTTAAATTTATTATAACAAAATTTTGTTGAAAATATAGTAATCACCCTATTAGATCGTTATCAAAACATTTAAAAGATATATTTTTTTATGCATGAATTGATCTCCTCGATCTGAAGAGATGTCTTGAAGATTGCAAATGGACTTTGGTTAGAAACCTATGTGATGAAATATTCATGTGTGTTTTTATATGAGATGAATGGTTATAATAAACTGAAGTTGAATTGAACCCTAGTTGTAGTGTGTGAATGGGTAAGGAATTGAATGGTTGAATCGAATAGAAGGAAATGACGGCAACGGTGTCCATGGGAATGGGAGTGGGAAAAGTCTCTGCCTTCAACAATTACCCATTCCCACTACTTTCTTCTGCGCCCATTCTCAATCCCTTCCCTTCTTCTCGCACAACCTTTTCCGTTCTTCAAGCTGCAAATGCGAATGCGAATTCGAATTCGAATGCAGATGCATATGCAAATTCCCCCTATCCCCATGCCCATGACTTCGATCCAGAGCTGCGATCGGTGCTTGAGCTTGCCACCGATTCCGAGTTGTTAGAGATTGAAGATATCCTTTTCGGCGCAAGGTCACAACTCACTACTTTCATGCACTTCAATTCAATTCAATTCAATTCATCTTTCAAGCTCTCTCACTCTCCCTTTCGAATCTCACAGCTACTTCAGTCCTTTGCTCAAATCCATCCCATTCTCAAACACAACCCACCTCCAGCGTTCCATGATTGGAGTCGACCTCAGCCTCCGCCTCCAATTTATAGAAGCTCTCGAGTCCCGTTTCTTCTTCCTTGCTGCCGATGCCCGCTCTACATTAAGGTTCTTTTTCTTCTTCTACTCTCTCACCCTCTCACCATCTATCTAACTAACTATTTCCTCTTTCAGGGGTTGGAGGCCATCTTATAGAAATGTTTTGCTTCACATAAGGACAAAATTTGATATTCCTTGCTCAACCCGATTGCCAACTCCCGACCTTGAACTAGAAATTTTCCTCCACCTTTTGCACTGCAACTCTACGTAAGCCAACTCACCTCCTTTCTTCCTTCTTTATCTCCCTTCACCTTTAAAGCTTTAATAGTCTTGTAGTGAAGAACCAGGAACCTACCCTGCCTTGTTCGACCAAAGCACTGCATCTGAAGGTCAGGGCACTCTACAGCATGGCCTCAGTCCATGGAAACTGCACTCCAAAGTTGGTGCACAAGATATTCGATCAAGTCTTTTGAAGGTTGGTTTGCCTGTTTCTTAAATGATTCACTTCTACTTCTTTCAATTACGTCTTAAACTTTGACTGATTTGTCTTTTCCATTTTTGTTCCTCTTCTTTTAAAGGGGGGTGGTGTTTTCACTCTGGCCAAGATATATCAATTGGTAAGAGGATGGTATCTGTGTTTTATTTATTCTCTCTTGAATGAGTTTCCAAAAGAAAGCATTTTGGGCCTCTTCCCCTAGTCATGACTGGATGCTGACTTGTAGTTAGCGAGGAAGTTATCTGGGAAAGTTCTTGTAGAAGCTGCCAACTACCAGGTTAAGAAAGAGTTGGTGAAGAAGGTATAACTGGTGAGATTTCTGGTGCGTTAGTATTTCCAAGCAATAACTTCAACATCCATTTTGCACTTTATGATTTACAGGGTGGGCAGTTAGCTATGATTAATCTAGAATCCAGAGCAGCCTTGCTTGCAGCAAAACAGGTGCCTGACAGGAGAGTTTGATATGTTTCTATTTTAATGCAATTTTTATTTTAATGGTATAAATTTTCAAGTTTATTTCCATATTGGTAGATAGATTAATGAGTTTAAATTTGATTCCTCATCATCTGCATAACCTTATGCACTGTCAGTTAATGAAATGCCGTGTACCATTTGAGATACCAAATCACTTTGTTGTAACAGTTTGACTGACTTTCTGATATAGTGAACACTGATTCACTCTTAGTATTAGCGTTTGCACGTGGACCAAAATTAAATTTCATATGTATTTCAAGCAGTTTAGGTAGGCATTTATGAATCAACCTAAACCTAAAAAGTTTAATATCAAGATAATAATGATTTCTTGGTAGTTATATCAGCAGAATTAGTTATTTTCTTTGTTTCATGCGTCTATTGTTTTTCTTTTTCTTGCTAAAACAAACTATCGTTTCTATTTATGTTGATTTTATGGCATGTTTCTCAACTGATGTTTGATTAATCCAGGGTTTTCTTGGTGCTGCATCAAGGTACCTGGGCTTTAGAAGCATGCTCACATTACTTGGACCTGTGTATGTCATATGCACCTGTTCTTGTTTTAATGCTCACATTTCTTTGCTTATTTTTAATGTTTATATGAAATACTAAATAATATTTAAACAAGTACTCTGCTTATTGATATAAAAAACATGAGATTGTAATGAACCTTTCAGGCCTCCAGAAAGGGTTTTCCTTTTCATACAAGCTTTCTAATTCTATGTATAAGAACCCGTCCGTCCTTTTTCCCCCTATCTAAAGAACAATGCTAAGAAAGAATACACTCTTTAGTACTTACTATAGATTGATTTTCACGAGGGACCCAATAAATAGGGATTGGTGACCACATAGTTTAGTGGGTCCTACATAAATTTCACATAATAGTAAAGAGTGTTACGTATTGTGTTCCCAGCATTTCTCTTAATCTAACAATTCCCCTCTAATTAACCAACTGTCTGTCTGTTTGAACTGCCCCTATTTCCCTTCTAATTAACAAAGTTAACAGTACCCTCCTTAATACTTATTTTTGGATGATTTTCACGAGGGACCCAATAGATAGAGAATGGTGCCCACGTCATTTAGAGGATCCTACATGAATTTCACATAATATCAAAGAGTGTGCTACATATTTTCTTCGTAGCATTTCTCTTAATATGACAATTCCCATCTAATTAACTAACTAATTGTTCTCGCTGTCCTTAATTTCTATTCTAACTATATCACTTCCATGTTATTCAATCTTGTTCCCAGGGTTGAATTCTGAAAATGTATAAAATATACATTCTCCCTTATAGCTTTTTTCACTGCCTTCAGCTCGGAGTTGTGACAAAAACATGACAGCAAAAGCAATCGGCTGCTTCATAATTTTTCAAATGGCAATTTGTTTGTCCATGACTTCAGCTTGGCCTATTGGTTTAAATGACCTTGGTTGGCAGATTTGCAATGCCTTGTGTAAACCCAAATACTGGGACAATGATGGGCATGATCCATTTATAAGAACATTACTCAATGTTTGGATTTCCATTATTACCTTGTTCCACGATCCTCTTGGTTAGGGCTGTTGTCTTGTTTCAAAGCGCAGGAGGGAGTAATTTAGACCAACAAATATCGCAGCATGCAAAGTATGCAAAGTTGCTATTTGTTTCATTGAATTCTATGGAGTGTCTCGAATCTGATAGTGGTAGGCTGACTGGACATCCATCTAGTCTCTTTAGTTGGTATAAAGACATGAGTTGGAGGGGTACTTCCTCCGATGCCTGCTGCCTGACATTGTATATATATTTACCCATCTTGGCCCTTAAGTTGGCGCCAAGACATTACCTTTATAACAGTGATTTCTATTTCATTTTATCTGACTCTTTTGGCAGTTCTTCCGCTGTCATCTTAACCAAATGTTAGTTCTGGAAACTGTAAGCCATTCCTCCATCTTCATCTTTGACTTTTTCCTCTAGTTCCTCCCCCACTGGGTCTTCTCTGTTTCTATATCTATATCTTGTTTGTATTTTGCTTGGTTTTTCCATGACCTATTTGTTTTATATTTTGGTTGTTGTTCTTCTATCAACCAATCCAATGGACAACTTCCACTAAAACTAGGCAATTTATGATCCCCAATCTCTGGCCCAAGCAATTTTTACAAGCCAATAAAATAGAAACAAGAAATTGATAGAAAAACAGGAAACAATTTTATTGAATGAATTAGCATGGGAAAAAGAGTTATCCTGTTAGGGGTTTCCCTTTCTTATGAAGTCATTAGACAACATTTTTCTGAAGTCATTAATAAACACTGTTAGCTATATCTTTTTCTATACAATGCACCATTAAGACTTGCCAGGGCATTTCTACTACCTCTTTGCTTTCTGATTTTGGTACGCTCTGAGGCACAATTAGCGAGTATTTATGGACATTTTATTTGGCTTGTGGAACAGGCTTTGGGGAACATTTTTGGCTGATGTTGTAATTCAAATGCTCGGAACAGATTATGCTAGAATCTTGCGAACAATTTATGCTTTTGCTCAGGCAAGATATATGTTCTATTCTTCTTCCATTTTAAGCTTGGCACGATTAACTTTATGCTGTGCCTATTTGGTTATTTTATTTAAGAGCACTTGTTATCTTCGATTTGCGTTTTTTTAAAATTACCGCTAAAAAGTTATATTATTGCTGATTTTCGGGTCAAAGGACGGCATTGGCAATCTGGCATAACTATCCGTTCCATTTGTAGAGTCGGTGCCTGTCATCCGTGGATGCTCTGTTGTGTTTTAGTTTTAATTGAAGAAAATGTTCACCTTTTGAGTTTTAAATTTTTCTGTAGAAATATATAGGCAATAGTGAGTTTATGTGAAAGAATTATTATTGCTACACTAACTGGTTTTCTTATTTCTTATTTCCACTCTGCTTTTGCTTCAGATACGAGTCATCCGCACATATCGGTTGCCTTCTGACGTTACTGATGAATAATAGCTGAGGATTTCCTTTCACGGGTTTATTTTAGTACTCTGTTGATTTTGGATCTCGTTGAAGCGTTTGGAGGAACGTCATGTTTAGAGCAACACAGCATCCACTTTTCAAAAGTTGTAAATAACTGGTATTAGTATTTGTGCATAAATAGTTGAGAGGGACTAATCGATTTTGTTCTGCTTGCTGCTACTTTCCTTTTCTGCTTGAATAAAAACTTCAGTTTATGAAAGCATAAAGTATAAAAAAAATGGGAGTCCCGTAGTGAACATCTTGCTCATATTAAATGAAAGTGTTCGTATTTATAGTATGCATTTCACCTGTGATGATTAATTTCCTTTTTTACTCTTATAGTTTGAACTAAAATTAAATGAATTGTCTATGAAAATGTGTTATCAAAGTTTACTTTCACAATATTCCAAATGCTGATGCTAACGAGCAATGGTTATCTATATTGGTGATTAAATTATGTAAAATCCAGAAATATGATTTGCAGAACAAAGTTTCGCAACCAAATCCAAAATTTTAGTCTCCCTCTCTTCTTCTTCTTCTTCCTCTCAAAGAGCAGTGGGAAAGTGCAGCAAGAAAAAATATTTTAGTTTTTTGTTATTAGTAAGAAAGAGAATGCAAGTAGTGATGAAAAAGCTAATGTTGGATGGGTGATAAGGTGATAGCGACTCTGGTGAGCTAAATTCTATTCTGCACCCACAAAAACAATCCATATTCTATCTCTTCATTACCTTCTCTCCGAAACGGAAAATAAATTAATATCTTCCACCATCTTCTAAGTTATAATAATACTACTTTCAAGTTTTTCTTACTAAATTTTAATATACTTTAAACTTGTTACAAAAATAAAAGCATTCAAATCCACGAACGCTGGAATTTTAATGAGGTGTTAGTCTGAAACTCGGAAACTAAAATGTAAAAGTCTAATAATTTATTATTAATTTTGAGGTGATAACAGTTTTGTGAGAATCTGTGATCTTAACGTTGTTGGTTCCCTTGTTGCGTTTGATGAGAAGATGTGGGAAGAATGAGTGTGGATTTGTAGATTCATATCTTTTTATAAGGCAAGACAAATGAACGAAACAAATTAAATTAGAACAAAAGGAAGAAGACATTCAATGCATTATTTATTAACTTTATCAAATAATATATTACATATAATGTAACCCATATCACCACCAATCTTCACATGCTTCTCTTCAAAATCAAATGACCTTCATTATATTAAATTATACATGCCAACCAAAACTACATTCTATACTTTTTTTATACTTCAAAAATATTTATAAAACAAATTATATTATCTCATCCTAAGTATTTATTGCATAAAAATAAAAAAGGAAACGATGTTGGTGGACGATCTCTTTTAACTTTGTTTAAATCATCGTATAAAGCCTTTAAATTATGTTTCTGAAAATTGAAGTTCTTAGTCATAATCCCACCTTACTTAAGGAATTCCCTTTTTACTAAACTTAAAATCCCCAAAGTGAGGTCTAAACATTCATAACTTAAGCAAAGAGGAATTCAATTATTGTCTAAGTTAACGGACTAAATACCATATTTTATAATTCAAAATTTAATAAATTAAAATATTTCAGGGTTACCTCCACAATTAACATTGCATCCATAAAATAATTTATCCAAAATTCGGAAGATATATATAGGCAAACTTTATAAAAAATTAGTAGGTGATGTGTTGATGAACAATAAATATTGGCTTTGGAAGCAAAAACAAAGGTACTAGAAAACCATAAAACCACTTTGAAGACAATTGAAGAATCAGTGAAAATATATGAAAATTGTAAGGGTAGCATTCACAAGACTAAGACTCTAACTCGGTACTCGATCCAGATCCGTTTTGAACTGACCAACATGATGACAACGAAAGTGATTAATAACCCAACGCTTGTTAATCACCTTTTACTAGGTCCATTAACCGCAACGAGTCCACAATAATGATATAAATTAGCATAGATTTCAAAGGATCAAATACGCAATCATCTAATCCTAAATACTGAGTGCCGAGAATCGAAGTTTAACTTGAGCGTCGGAGTACCTTTTGCAGGTATCATTTGAGTCCGAAACTAACAAGAAAGAAGAGCGAAAATAACAAAAGTTTGTCCGATAGGAGAGAGTGAGGTATAGACCGACCAACCAAGGAATAACCGAATCGTTCTCTTGATTCTAATCCTATTCTAAAGAAAAATGTATATTATAAATATTCTCATTTATAAAAAAAGGAAATAAGTGCTCATTTATTACATTAAAAAAAAAGACAAAACAAATATAAGTTAGACTGCATAAGCTCCTAGTCATCCATAATTTGCGCATTAAAAACAATCTTTAGTGACCGAGAACAATGCCCTAATTTTCTCAACGGTGCTAGTGAAACCTTGTCTAAATCTGAACCATGTATGTCTTTAACTTATTGTTGAGGAAAAACATAAGAAACTTCTGTAGAAATATTTTCTGGTCATTGATAGTTGTATTGTATGATAAGAAGTAAGATTGAAGAATTCCATAATGGGAGAGAGAGTGTATTTTGGTTATGTCTGCATGCTACAAGTACAATACAGGCCTACAAATACAAACAAATACATAAAGGACAAATAGGCATCGCCCAATAGTGAATGGGACCTTCATCAAATTATTAAACACACTCACAGGTACCATTATTCATGCCTTCCTCCATTTCTCTATTCTATCAATAACTTCCTTCTTTATTTCTTTCATATTTTAATTATTCTCTTTTTTTTTTGTTATTCCTCCCCTTTCTTCCATATATCTTCTTGGATTCTTTACCTCATGGTGTTAGACTTTTTAATTGTGATTCTCATCACTAAAAAAAGTGATTTAATTTCAGTTTTTTAGTGTGTCTTTTTATACATTTTAACAATCATTAACATTACTTTGTTTCGAATAATTTACTATAGTCGAAAACGGATATGCGCTGATTGTTTATGTTTGTATCCACTTATTTGTGTGGATTTGAGAATGCATAAATGTATTGAGAGTGTTTTATTATCTATTCTCTGCTGCTGAAGATTTGTAGAGAAAGTCACTTAAGTTTGTATAATTTATTTTATTATCCTCAATTATTTTGTTGAAGTATTGTCACCTTCTTCCATGAACTTCACACAATAGTAAAGATTCATGAGGAAAGGTGTTCTATGCATGGTGGTTTTGAGAATTTTGTGTGTATAGATGCATACAAGTGAAACATTTTCTTTTACACTAAAAAGAATCGATTTATGCATGTCATTTCAGAAGAAAACAACATTGATTATGAGTTTTAAGTGTTAATCGATGTTAATCTTGTTTTTTTTATGATAACCAATGTTGTGGTACATGCTATGCATGAAAAAATCGATTTTATGTTTTTTTTCTTGTTCTTATTTGGTGGTGTTCATTACTTTGTGTTTTTTAATTTTGGTGTTCAATACAATTTTCTTATGGCGAGAGAATGACATATATTTTAAAAAATATTAATTTTATTTTTTATACTATTTATTTTCTATTTTTATCATGATTTCAAATTTATTATTATTTACATCAAATTTATTTATTTATATATATATATATATATATATATATATATATATATTTCTTATATTCTTTTACCGTTTCAATTTCTTATATTATTTTTAACATTCTAAATTGTGATATAGATATTTTATATTAGTTTATTTTATAATTTGTGAAGAGTGATGTAGACGAACTATATTTTATTTTATTTTATTAAAGAAAAAAACTGATATTTTTTATACGACGAATATTATACATTAAGCCATAAAAATTATAATGTAACTAATAAATAATTACGTGAATTTTTTAACTTAACTAAGATTTTAAAATTAGTTCATGACCATAATTTTTAATCACATGCTCAATTATTTAGTGTTTGTGAGTAACTCTAATTATTGCTGCATTAATTATACTTTTTTCAATATTTATTTAAGAATTGTAAAAAATTCTGACCATATATATATTATTTAAAACTTTAAAATGAACTATTAAGTATAACTTTTTTAACGTATTTTATTACAAGTATAATTATTTTTGAAACGAATACCTATACACTTATAATAATGTGAAGAATGTATACATAATTACCCAATTATAAACAAATAATAAAAGTGTTTTGTTTTTTTACCCAATTATTTTTTTTTAAAGATCTATTAATTTGATGAATAAAAGTAAACTATATTTTTTGTAAAAATTAATTTTGCACACTTTTTCATTTTTTAATAACAAGTAATTAGAAATCATGATAAATTACATAAATGCAAAGAGAGGATTAAAAATAACAATAATATAAAAAATATAATTAATACTCTTTAAAATTCTCTTACCTAATAAATATTTGAAAGTTGAAAAAGACTTTTAATAATTGTTAAGATGTAACTAAAAGGTATACATTAAAAAAATCGTTTAAATCTGTATATAAACATTACATTAGATAATAGTTTCACTTAATACCAATTAATTTATTAAAATTATATATAAATATTAGATTACATCACACTACAAGAAAATCATGAAATAGAAACCAATTTTTAGAGACCAAAATAATTAGTTACAATAGGAACTAAAATAGAGACTATTCTAGAAACTAAAAAAAAATTGGTTTCTAAATTAGTTTCTATTATTATTGTTAAATAGTTTCTAAATTGGTATCTAATTAGCAAGTAAGGTTTTAACTACCAATTATTTAGTTTCTAAATTTGGTAGCAAAAACCTTGGTTGCTAATTAGAAACCAAATTTCTTTTTAGTTTCTAAAATAGTCTCTAATTTAGTTACTATTGCAACTAATTATTTTAGTTTCTACAATTGATTTCTATTTCATGATTTTATTGTAGTGTTTAATTAATACTAATTAATTTTGTGATACAATAATTATAAGAGTTTAATGATCATGCATTAATAAACGTAATAAAATTAAATTAAAAATGAATGGTTTTAGAGATATTTCAACTCTTATATTTACAAAATGAAAATAAAAATTCTCCACCCCAACTCTAAAGGAGATAAAAGACACGTTTCTAAAAAAAACTCAAAGAAATTGGGCAACTTACCCCACTGAAAACTTCTGTGTAGAAATCAATCTATAAACCAAACTACAAAGAGAAATTCTGAAACACTTGATAGTGATAATAGACAAAAAAAAAAAAAAAAAAAAAAAAAAAAAAAAAAAAAAAAAAAAAAAAAAAAAAAA